>ENA-UPWO01000136-UPWO01000136.1-human-gut-metagenome-genome-assembly--contig:-NODE-136-length-48029-cov-13.756715_pt1 | contig 48029 bp, 35 predicted proteins | sample MGYA00250056_ERZ773388 | MGnify/ENA primary metagenome ERZ773388 (study PRJEB29103, sample SAMN06112004) | human gut metagenome | biome: human gut; feature: ankylosing spondylitis patient; material...
CACCGGACTTCATTACAAGATAATAATAGAGAAAGGAGATAATGGAGTATATAAGACAACAACTTATTTGATAACAGATAAGGGGTGCGATCATCCCACGATTTCGTATAGCTATGATTCTAACTATCAAATTCTTCAAGTAGAAAAACTTAGAAACATAGTATATAAATAATGGAATGTGTCAAAACTAAAGGTAACTAAGTACCTTATATATGACAGTTTGGAGAATAGATGGCAGGCTCCTGTAGATAGTGTCTCTGAGAAAACAGATAGTGTATTTTTACCAAGTAAATCACAAGATTCTCTATTCTTTTTTATAGAAAAAGGAATAAGTTGTGAGCAAAATATACCTTCTTATATATCTACAGATAGATCGAAGATATCGTTATACTGGAAAGGTCGTGCTTATATGCTCAAATATGACAATCTTGAGCAACGTCCGATTATCATTTTTTTAAAGAAACATTCTTCTATCCCTATAAAATACTGATGACAATATAAAAATGGTTGACGACTGTGACGACTGGCAGATGACTGTGACGGCTGGCAGATTTTCGCAGGATGGAGATGGTGACGGCTGGTAGATAAAAATGCTATCTACCAGCCTTCCTTTTTCATTATTGTTTTATAATATCCTCAATTTCATAGTACAGTTCTCTACACCTTTGCTCTTGCATTTTATTCTTTACACCGACAGCAATCATATCCTCTATAGATGGATGAGCCGAATTGTTTACTGAAGTAGCGTGTTCGCCATTATATCCCTCTGTGCTATGAGTAAGGTCGTATGCGGGAGCCAAATGCCATTGCCATTTGTTTTCGTTGTCTTTGTTAACTATAAAGCTGAAATTCTTGCAATGATCGTCTTTGTTTTCGGCAATATAATTGAACACCATTCTACGATACATTTGTTCCACATCCTTATAATTCTGTGTGAGATAGCCCGTCAGTGCCAAAAGATTAACATAGTCAAGCACGGGGTTGCTAAGAGATATAATATACAATGTAAGCTCGTTTTATCTCTTATAGGCTTTTTTCTTGTTCATGTTTCGCTTTATCTCTTGCAGTTCTTCCATTGTGTCATACTTCTGTTGGGAGAAGATATGACGGATTTCGGAAGTATACTCTAAAGCCATAGCAATGCCTATTAGGTTTTTGAGTGATATGAGTCCTTTCTGTTCAAATCTCACAATATTGCTCACAGCAACCCCCGACTTTTCTGCCACTTGTTCGCGGGTTAGATTTTTCTCTATTCTACGACGGCGGAATTCGGCAGCTATCTCCTTGGCAATCTCGTCTGGATTGTCGTGTAGATAGTTGTCCAATATTGCCAATATCTTATTTGTTTCTGCCATAATAAATAGTTTATTGATAATATATTATCGATTGTGAAGTTACATTTTTTTATTGAAATGGCAAAGACTCTTCAAGATAAAAATAGGCGCGCCAATTTTGTAATTGGTAGTCATATCACGTGTTTTTGTAAAAAAAATGATGTTCGTCCATAAAGGTACAAAAAGGTTTGTGAGGCTACCAACTTTTTTATGAACTATTCTTATCCCGAACTGGGGTAAGAATAGTTGCAATAAAACAGTATACAGCGGTTTTGTTTATCCCCAAACCTTCTCAGCTATGCGCTTCACAAGCTGGAGTTTTGCCCACTGCTGCTCCTCGGTGAGCTTGTTGCCAATGGCACAAGAGGCGAAGCCGCACTGCGGTGAGAGCGAGAGACGCTCAAGCGGAATGTACTTAGCAGCCTCGTGAATGCGGGCTATAACGGTATCTTCGTCCTCGAGTTCGGGACGCTTCGTAGTGATAAGTCCGAGCACCACATGCTTGTCGGGACTCACCTTAACCAACGGCTCGAAGCCGCCAGAGCGCTCGTCGTCGTATTCGAGATAGAGCACATCGACATTCTCGCGGGCGAACACCCAATCGGCAACAGAGTCGTAGGCGCCGCTGTTGAACCATGTGGAATGGTAATTGCCGCGACAGATGTGTGTAGCCACAACAAGGTCGGCAGGACGGCCTTCGAGGGCGAGGTTATTGACACGGAGGAGTTGGTCTTTTACAAAGTCGAGATTGCAGTTGAGATTCTGGTAGCGCTGTGCTGCTGCGTCGCCTACGACGGCTCCCCATGTGCAGTCGTCGAACTGCAGATAGCGTCCGCCGACAGCATAGAACTGGCGAATGAAGTCCTGATATAGGGCGGCAATGTCGCGTATAAGGTCGTCGGTGCTGGGATAAATGGCCTTTGTGCCGAGGAAGTTCTGGGGAATGGTGAGCTGCTGGAAGAACTGTGCCGGCGAAGGGACAGTGAGCTTGGCGATATGGCTGGCATCCTCCAACTGCTTCAGACGCTTGTAAGCCTCGATGAAGGGATGGGGCTGCGCTGTGAGTTTGCCTTTGAGGTAGACGCGGTCGAGACGCGCTGTCTCGCCGTTGAAGGCTACGTCGCCGCCAGTCTCATGAGTTACGCCGCCGAAGCCCCAGAAGAAGTCGAGATGCCAGAATGTGCGGTTGAACTCGCCGTCGGTGAGAAGCGTGTAGCCAAGCTCTTTCTGCTTCTGCACAAGACGCGCTACATACTCGTCGCGATTGGCGTCGGAGAGGTCTGCCGGACGAAGGAAACTGCCTACAAAATCGGCTCGCTGCGGAACCTGAATACCGTTGATTGTCTTTGTCATAATCGTTGTTTTTTATTGTCTTTACTTGTTTTGTTCTGCTTGATTCGATTGCAAAGGTATGAAGACGGCGTTTACCGGCAAAGAATATTTTGTAAATTCGGGAAATTATACTACTTTTGTGCTCGGTTTACCACTTATCACAGAATATTATTCGGCGAATTATGAAATTTTCGGAACTTGACGACACCGACCGCAAGATATTGCGCATACTACAAGAGGACAGTACGCTCACAGTAAAGGAGCTGGCAATGAGGGTGAATCTCTCCACCTCGCCCACCTTCGACCGCCAGAAACGACTGGAGCGAGAGGGATTCATTCAGGGCTATCACGCCATAGTGGACGCAAAGAAGACAGACAACTGCATCACCGTGCTGTGCAACATGCGCCTGAAACGCCACTCGCAGATGCTCATGGACGACTTCATGCAGGCCATACAGAGCATCGACGAGATTACGGAGTGCTATAACACGAGCGGCGAATACGACTTCACGCTAAAGATTCAGACGCGCGACATGGACACGTATCAGGAGTTCATGCGCACAAAGCTCGGAAACATCGACAGCGTGGGCTACTTCCACAGCGTGTTCGTGATGAAGGAGGTGAAAAATACGCACGGCGTACCGATCAAGTGAGCGAAAAACCGGTACGCTTGTTTTGCAGTGTCTGCGATTTACACTATCTTTGCACACAGAAACTAAAACTCAGCAGAATTACTGATACATTTAAATAATGGAAAACTTGAAAACATACACTTTCGACGAGGCTTACAAGGCTTCGCTGAACTACTTCGCCGGCGACGAACTGGCTGCTCGCGTATGGGTGAACAAGTACGCGATGAAGGACAGCTACGGCAATATCTACGAGTGTTCGCCAGAGGATATGCACCATCGTCTGGCTAACGAGATAGCTCGCATTGAGAAGAAATACGAGAACCCGATGTCGGCAGAGGAGATTTTCGATCTGCTCGACCACTTCCGCTATATCATTCCGGCAGGCAGCCCGATGACGGGCATCGGCAACGACCACCAAGTGGCGTCGCTCAGCAACTGCTTCGTGATTGGCATCGACGGCGACGGCGATTCGTACGGCGCCATCATGCGCCTCGACGAGGAGCAGGTGCAGCTGATGAAGCGTCGCGGCGGCGTGGGTCACGACCTCTCGCAGATTCGCCCGAAGGGAACGCCGGTAAACAACTCGGCTCTCACGTCGACGGGTCTGGTGCCGTTCATGGAGCGCTACAGCAACTCTACCCGCGAGGTGGCGCAGGACGGCAGACGCGGCGCGCTCATGCTCTCGGTAAGCATCAAGCACCCGGACAGCGAGGCGTTCATCGACGCGAAGATGACAGAAGGAAAGGTGACGGGCGCCAACGTGAGCGTGAAGATTGACGACGAGTTCATGGAGGCTGCCGTAGCCGACAAGCCATACACACAGAAGTTCCCCATCGACAGCAGCAACCCGCTCGTGGAGAAGCAGATTTCGGCTAAGAAGCTGTGGGGCAAGATTGTGCACAACGCATGGAAGAGCGCCGAGCCGGGCGTGCTGTTCTGGGACACCATCATACGCGAGAGCATCCCCGACTGCTATGCCGACCTCGGTTTCAAGACCGTATCGACGAATCCGTGCGGCGAGATTCCGCTCTGTCCGTACGACTCGTGCCGTCTGCTCTCGGTGAATCTCTACTCGTACGTGGAGAATCCGTTCACGAAGGAGGCGAAGTTCAACTTCGAGCTTTTCAAGAAGCACGTAGCTAAGGCGCAGCGCATCATGGACGACATCATCGACCTGGAGCTGGAGAAGATTGACCTTATCATGTCGAAGATAGAGAACGACCCGCAGTGCGACGACATCAAGCATGCCGAGTATCACCTCTGGGAGAAGATAAAGAGCAAGAGTTCGAAGGGACGCCGCACGGGTGTAGGCATCACAGCCGAGGGCGACATGATAGCGGCAATGGGTCTGCGCTACGGTACGCAGGAGGCTACCGACTTCAGCGTGAATGTGCACCGCACACTGGCGCTGGCAGCATACCGCTCGTCGGTAGAGATGGCTAAGGAGCGCGGCGCATTCGAGATATTCAGCGCTGAACGCGAGGCTAACAACCCGTTCATCCTGCGCATAAAGGAGGCTGACCCACAGCTGTACGAGGACATGCTGAAGTACGGCAGACGCAACATCGCCTGTCTGACCATTGCGCCTACGGGAACAACGTCGCTGATGACACAAACGACAAGCGGCATCGAGCCGGTGTTCATGCCCGTATACAAGCGTCGCCGCAAGGTGAACCCGAACGATGCCGACGTGCATGTCGATTTCGTTGACGAGGTGGGCGACTCGTTCGAGGAGTATATTGTTTATCACAGGAAGTTCCTCGAATGGATGCGCGTCAACGGCATCGACACCGAGAAGCGATACACGCAGGAGGAGATTGACGCCCTCGTAGCCCAATCACCTTATTATAAAGCTACGGCTAACGATGTCGACTGGCTGATGAAGGTGCGCATGCAGGGCGCTATACAGAAGTGGGTGGACCACTCAATCAGCGTAACCGTGAACCTGCCGAACGACGTAGACGAGACACTCGTGAACAAGCTCTACGTAGAGGCTTGGCGTTCGGGATGCAAGGGCTGCACCATCTATCGCGACGGAAGCCGTTCGGGAGTGATGATCGCCGTGTCGAAGAAGGACAAGAAGAAGACCGACAAGGAGAAGGATGGTGCTACGGATATGCCTGTGAAACCGCTGCACAACGTTGTGGAGGTGCGACCGAAGGAACTGGAGTGCGACGTGGTGCGCTTCCAGAACAACAAGGAGAAATGGGTGGCTTTCGTGGGTCTGCTCGACGGCTATCCGTACGAGATATTCACCGGTCTGCAAGACGACGAGGAGGGCATCGCCCTGCCTAAGACCGTGACGAAGGGCAAGATTATAAAGCAGATTGAGCCGGACGGAAAGCGCCGCTACGACTTCCAGTTCGAGAACAAGCGCGGATACAAGACGACGGTTGAGGGTCTCTCGGAGAAGTTCAACCCTGAGTATTGGAACTACGCGAAGCTCATCTCGGGCGTTCTGCGCTACCGCATGCCTATCGACCACGTAATAAAGCTCGTTAGCTCGCTGCAACTGAAGGACCAGAGCATCAACACATGGAAGAACGGTGTGGAGCGTGCGCTGAAGAAGTATGTAGTTGACGGCACAGAGGCTAAGGGTCAGGTATGTCCGGTATGCGGACACGAGACACTTGTGTACCAAGAAGGCTGCCTCATCTGCAAGAACTGCGGTGCATCACGCTGCGGATAGTTTATTCGGTTGAAAGTAGAGAATTGAAAACAAACAGTAGGAGCCTACGGCATTCTTGCCGTAGGCACTACAATTACTTTGTTGCAACTCCACCCTTTTTACTCTTTTACTTTTTTTACCCTTTTACTTTTTTACTTTTAACATGCTTCTCACCGAATCATACATTTACGTCAACGACATACGCCTGCACGCTCTGCACGGCGTGCTGCCTCAGGAGCAGCTCACGGGCAACGACTACATCGTGAACATACGCATCGGCTACGACATCAAGAAGGCATTCGAGACAGACGACGTGGCAGACACGCTCAACTATGCTGAGGTGTACAACATCGTGAAAGAAGAGATGGGCGTGCCGTCGAAACTTATAGAACACGTGGCAGGACGTATAGCAAACAGGTTGATGGCAGAATACGCCAAAATTACCTCAATAGTGCTCCACATCACCAAATGCAATCCGCCGATGGGCGCCGACTGCCAAGGCGCTGGCGTAGAAATACATGTAAAGCGTTAAAAACTATTTTATTGTGCACGGTTTTTCAATTTATTTCCTACCTTTGCACGTAAAAAGATTAATCTCTTATTAGCTTAACGCACAGATATATGGCTAAAAAGATACTGCTCATATTAATACTCATCATATCGTTTGTGTCTGGCATGGCAGGCGCAAATAAAAAATTCACACTCGTTATCGACCCAGGACACGGCGGAAAGGACGCCGGAGCGCCTGGCACTTTCTCTGTAGAGAAGAACATTAACCTCAACGTGGCGCTGGCTTTCGGACGATACGTGGAGCAGAACTGCCCCGACGTGAGAGTGGTATACACACGCAAGACCGACGTGTTCATTCCGCTGTACGAGCGCGCCAACATAGCGAACAACTGCAAAGCAGACCTCTTCATATCGGTGCACACCAATGCGCTGAAGGGCGTGCACACGGCGCGAGGCTTCGAGACATACACGCTGGGCGACGGACGCTCGCACGCCAAGGAGACTAACCTGGAGGTGGCGAAAAGAGAGAACTCGGTTATCTATCTTGAGAAAGACTACAAGCAGCACTACGTAGGCTTCGACCCTAACTCGCCGGAGAGCAACATCGTGTTCGAACTGATTCAGGACAAGAACCTCTCGAAGAGCATCGACTTAGCAAAGATGTTGCAGAAGCATGTCTGCCGCGATGCAAACAGACCGAACAAGGGCGTTCATCAGCAGAATCTGGCTGTGCTGCGTCTCACTTCGATGCCGGCTTGCCTCATCGAGTTGGGCTACATATCCACTCCAGACGAGGAGCGTTTTCTTAACAACAAGCAGAGCATCGACATCATGGGACGCGCCATCTACAACGCCTTCGCCGAATACAAGAACAAGTACGACAAGGGCATCACGGTGCCGTTCAAGACTATGTCGGAACAGCTGCCGGAGTCTGCTGCAGAGTCTGCTAAAGCGCCGAAGACAAGGGCCACGGACTCAACGCCAGACAATGTGGCGCAGCAGAAGCAGGAAGATAACGTAATTGTTCAGCCGTCCCAAAACGAACCTCGCCCTACCCCACGCAAGCAGGTGGAGAGAAAGCCGGAGCGCATGAAGAACAATGCGCCTATCGACAACAGCCGACCGGTCTTCAAGATTCAAATTCTCGTGAGCAAGAACAGATACAAGGCTGGCGACAAGATATTCAAGGGTCTTGAAGATATAGACTGCTACGAGGAGAACGGCTTGTACAAGTACACTTGCGGCGCATCAAACAACTACAACATTGTATACAAACGACTCAAGGAAGTGGGCGAAGACTTCAACGGAGCCTTCATCATTGCCTTCAAGAACGGCGAGAAGATCAACGTGAACGCCGGCATACGCGAGTTCAAAAACAACAGATAAACAAGAGTTATAAACATTAGAAACAAAACAACCCAAAGATATGAAAGCACTGACAAAAGAAGTAAAGATTGCATTGGTTGCAATAGCTGGAGTGATAATACTTTTCTTCGGCATGAACTTCCTCAAAGGATTGAATCTGTTCTCGTCTACCGACGACTATTTCATAGAGTTCAAAGACATCAGCGGATTGTCTTCGTCATGCCCCATCTACGCCGACGGTTTCAAGGTGGGCACCGTGAAGTCGGTTATCTACGACTACTCTAACGAACATCCTACACGCGTAGTGGTAGGTCTCGACAAGCAGATACGCATACCGAAGGGCAGTACGGCAGAGATTGAGAGCGACCTCATGGGCAACGTGAAGGTGAACCTCCTGCTCGCCAACAATCCGCGTGAGCGTGTTATGCCGGGCGAGACAATCAGCGGCACCATTCAGAGCGGCGCTATGGGCAAAGTAGCGGCAATGGTGCCTACGATAGAGAAGATGCTGCCTAAGCTCGACAGCATTCTCGGCAGTCTGAACGCTCTGCTTGCAGACCCGGCTCTGGCTCAGTCGCTGCATAACGTGCAGACCATCACGGGCAATCTCACCACTTCTACAGCCGAGCTAAACACACTCATGCGCACTCTCAACAAGGGCGTGCCTACACTCATGACAAAGGCTAACGGAGTGCTCGACAACACTACAACACTCACAAGCAACCTCGCTGCGCTCGACCTCGCTTCTACTAAGCAGCAGATAGACCAAACGCTGAGCAACGTGAACGAGATAACAAACAAGATGAACAGCAAGGACGGCACAGTAGGCATGCTGCTCAACGACCCGGGCTTGTATCATCGACTCAACTCTACCGTCTCGCACGCCGATTCGCTCATGATCGACCTCAAGCAACACCCGAAGCGCTACGTTCACTTCTCTGTTTTCGGCAGAAAGGACAAGTAAAGCAGCTATAACAAGGCGCAAATTGTACTATAAATTGTACTATATATATAATGTATAGCAAACAGAAACAAGGTAAGTGAAGCACTTAGTATTTAGATTTTATACAAATTAAAATACATAAGTGTTTCACGCTCCTATTTAACGTACAACGTTGTTTTTCTGATATATTTAGTTGTTTCGGGCAAAATGTTTCACCAAATTGCGCAACAAACAACATAAACACAATTAACTTCCACGAAATCAACAAGTTAACCCGTTTGAACGCCAGCAACATACAAGTAAAACAAAAGAAACGCTAACTTACAGATTACTAATTAATTACGATATATAATATAAGCAATTAAGTGAAAGTTATTTGCTCACCTCAAAAATAATGAGTACCTTTGCAAACGGAATTATAACAACATGGTCGAAAGACTTCTTTTAAAACAATATTAATAGCCGATGAATGTAAGTCCTAATGTGCTTTGGGACAAATGTCTTGCGCTCATTCGCGAGAATTTATCAGAGCAACAATACAACGCATGGTTCAAGGGAATCGTCTTTGAGTCCTTCAACGAGGAAACAAAGACGGTGCTGTTACGCGTACCGAGTCCTTTCGTGTACGAGTACCTTGAGGAGAACTATGTCGACTTGTTGCGCAAGGTCCTTACACGCAACTTCGGACAAGGCATCAATCTTTCGTACCGTATTGTTACAGACAACGAAAACAAGAAGACACAAACCATCGAGAGCGACGAGCCTACCGACGAAGCACTGAAGCCGCGTCAGCGCGAAGGCGCGAACCAGGCTCCTACAATGCTTGACGCTTCGCCCGTACAGCAAATCGATTCACAGCTTAACCCGCATCTCACCTTTAATAATTATCTGGAGGGAAGCAGCAACAAGCTGACACGCTCAATCGGTTTGTCTATCTCGGAGCATCCGCAGATGACCAGCTTCAACCCGTTCTTTGTTTTCGGTCCGTCTGGTTGCGGAAAGACTCACCTCATCAACGCTATGGGTGTAGAGACAAAGCGCATGTACCCGGAAAAACGAGTGCTGTACATCAGCGCACGTCTTTTCGAAGTACAGTATACAAACGCTGTGCTACGCAATACTATCAACGACTTCATCAACTTCTACCAGACCATCGACGTGCTTATCGTAGACGACGTGCAGGAATGGGAAGGTAAGACAGGCACTCAGAACACGTTCTTCCACATCTTCAACCACCTTTTCCGCAACGGAAAGCGCATAATCCTTGCTTGCGACCGTCCGCCGGTTGAGTTGAAGGGAATGAACGAGCGCCTTATAACACGTTTCTCAAGCGGTCTTATCGCTGAGATGGAGAAGCCTAACGTGCAGCTTTGTGCAGATATCCTGCGTCGACAGATCAAGCATGACGGGCTGAGCATACCGGAGGACGTTATAGAGTTCATCGCTTCGACAGCTAACGGATCGGTTCGTGAACTGCAGGGCGTTATCAACTCGCTCATGGCTTACAGCGTTGTATACAACTGCGAGATAGACATGGAACTTGCGCAACGCATCATCAAGCGTTCGGTGAAGGTGAACGAGGAGCCGCTCACTATCGACGAGATTATCGAGAGCGTTTGCCAGCACTACAATGTAACAACAGCAAACGTAAACAGCCGAAGCCGAAAGAAGGAATACGTGATGGCCCGTCAGGTTTCGATATACCTTGCACAGAAATACACGAAGCTCTCTGCAAGTCGCATCGGCAGAATGGTTGGCGGACGAGACCACGCCACGGTGATTTACAGTTGCAACCAGGTGGAGCAACGACTAAAGATAGACCAGAAGTTCTCAAGCGAGATTTCAAGTATAGAGAATTCATTCAAAATGAAAAGCTGACAATTCGATTGCAAAAGCAATTTGAATTGCCAGCTTTTTTTATGCTTACACTTTTTGTTTATGCATTGTTAAGCAGTAGACAGCTATCTGTTTGAAAACTATCTACTGCTTCTTATTTCTTATTCCGCAACAAGCTCCATAGTTCACGTATCCAAAGCACGAAAGAAGAACCTACGATGATTATAAGCCAGTCGAGCGGTTTGAGACTTACTACGTTGAAGAAGCGCTGAACACCCGGCAATTCCACCATACAGACCTGCGTAACGAAGATAAGTGTACTGATGAAGATGAGCCCCTTGCAGCCTTTCAGATGCAATGCGCTGCGATGCGTAGCAAAAGCGCGGGCATTAAAGAGGTAGAAGAAGTGGGTCATCACGAAAATGGTGAAAAGCAACGTCAGTTCGTACGGCGTTACGGTGCTGCTCTCGCCTATCTGTACACGCACTATGTCGGTGAGCTGCTGTATATCGGCATGCTCAAAGATATAAAGCAGGGCTACGAGCAGGGCGAAGAAGAAGCCACCTACGCCTACAATCTCAGTAAGCATCGGTCGGTTGATAATAAATGCACGACGGTCGCGAGGGCGATCGTTCATAACCGCCTCTGACGGCGGAAGCGACGCAAGCGCCATTGCAGCGAACGTATCCATGATAAGATTTATCCACAGCATCTGCGTCACCGTGAGCGGAGCCTCAGTGCCCATCAACGCTCCACAAAGCACAAGCATACACGCCGTAACGTTCACCGTAAGCTGGAACAGCAGGAAACGCTGTATGTTCTGATATAGCGAACGACCCCACATCACAGCTTTGCAGATACTCTTAAAAGAGTTGTCGATGATGGTTATGTCGGACGCCTCCTTGGCCACCGATGTGCCGTCGCCCATAGACAGTCCGACATGAGCCGCCTTCAGCGCAGGCGCATCGTTAGTGCCGTCACCCGTTACAGCCACAACCTGATTCTTGCGCTGCAACGCCTCAACAAGACGCTTCTTGTCCATCGGACGTGCACGTGCTATTATTTTAATATCCATAACCAAAGCATCGAGTTGCGCATCTGTAAGCGCAGCAAACTCAGGTCCGCTGATTATGTTTCTATCCGTATCCTTATCTATCCACAACCCAACCTGGCGACCGATTTCCTTAGCCGTTTCGGCAGTATCACCAGTTACTATCTTCACGCAAATACCAGCATTCAGACACTCACCTATCGACTCTGGCACCTCGTTGCGCACAGGGTCGGCTATCGCCGTGATTCCAAGAAAGCGTAGCTTGTCGGCGTGTATGGTTCCGTCTACAATCACTTTCTCGTCGCCAATCTCCTGACAAGCGAAGCCAAGCGTACGCATGGCACGCTGCTGATACAGCTTGAGCTGCGCATCGACAGCAGCCTTCGACGGCACGCCGTTTGTTGAAGCACAGAGATCGTAAACAATCTCTGGCGCCCCCTTCACATAAAGCATTCGTTTGCCAGGCATAAGAGCCGACTCAACAACGGTAGCCATATACTTGCGGTCGGTTGTGAACGGCAGTTCCTCCACCACCTTCACCTCCTCACGCAGCGCCTCATAGTCAACGCCCTTTGCGTGCAGCCACAACAGCAACGCACCCTCGGTAGGATTGCCCAATACCGAAGGCGCTGCAGGATTAGAAAAGTCGAGCGACGCAGTAGAATTGATGGCGATGCCTTCCTTTATCTCGTTTGAGAAATCGGAAGAATCAAGCAATATCTTGTTGGCGTCGACAATAGACTTGCAATCTTCGCCGCCACGATAGAAACAAGCCTCCTCAACGCTCATGCGATTCTGCGTCAGTGTACCCGTCTTGTCGGTACAAATGACGGTAGTAGCACCCATCGTCTCACAAGCATGCATCTTACGCACAAGATTGTTGGTCTTAAGCATACGGCGCATACTGTAGGCAAGACTCAGCGTGACAGCCATCGGCAAACCTTCGGGCACTGAGACAACGACGAGCGTCATAGCTATCATCAGGGTCTGCAAGATGTAGGCAATGAAAGCGAGTGTGTCCACATTGGCAAAGCAGAAGTCGTACTGAGCCAGATACATCACGATGCGCGCCACGACGACAGCCACACCAATGCTGCACGAAAGACGGCTCACCCACAAGCCAAGCCAGTCGAGCTGCTCGCTGAGCGGCGTTTTCACGCTATTGTCTATCTGCGCAGCCTTGTAAACTTTGCCGTTCTCAGTTGCATCGCCCACAGCCGTAACCTGCATGAGAGCGTGCCCCTCCATCACCTTCGTGCCACGCAGCACGCGGTTGCTGGGATAAGTGGCTTTCGAGTCGAACAGCGCAGGGTCGGTGGTCTTATGGCAGAGCGGTTCGCCGGTGAGTGTCGACTCGTCTACAGATAGTTGCGTAGCAACCAACAATTCGCCGTCAGCAGGTATCTCACATCCTATACCGATGCGTACAATATCGCCAACAACCACATCGCGCTTAGCTATCTGCGTATGGTTTCCGCTACGAATCACCTCTACCGGCTCGTCGTCGTTCACCTGATTGAGCACGCAGAACTCCTTGTCGGCTTGCGTTTCGAAGTAGAAGGAAAGTCCTGTGGCGAGGAATATAGCCACGAAAATGCCTACTGGCTCAAAGAAAACCTCAGCGCCCTGATGCAGTCCTATGTACTCGTATATGGAAATGGCAACAGAGAGTACGCCGGCGATAAGAAGAATGATGATAAGCGGGTCGCGGAATTTCTCAAGAAACTGTTTCCAGAGCGGCGTAGTGGGCGGAGGCGTGAGCACATTAATGCCGTACTTGGCACGACTGTCAGCTACTTGCTGATCTGAAAGACCAATAAAATGATGTTGTGGGTTCATTGTTGTATTTGTTTTGCTTGAACAATCAAAATACAAAATTACAACAAATAAATAAAAAATTGAGAGTTGAGAGTTGAAAGTTTAGAGTTCTTGCTTAGGCAAGCGGCAAAGCCGAGCGATGATTACCATTAACTACTTTGTAACAAAACTGTAACAACAGTAGATATCATAACTCTAAACTCTCAATCTTCAACTCTCAATTGTCTAAAGTATTAGAATACGAGTTTTACACTCTGCTTGCCAACCTTAACAACGTATTTGCCGTGATCAGCAACAGGAAGAGTGACAACCTCTGCGCAGCTGTTGTCAGAAGCAACGAGCATACCGTCGAGTGTGTAGAGAGCAACTGCAGCCTTCTGCGGGTTGTTTACAACGATGTTGTTACCAGCAAGACTTACAGTAGCGCCCGAAACGTTCAACTTAGCATCGTTCACACCGTTAGTAAGCGGACAGAAACCAACCTTCTGGAGATCAGAGAAGCGGCTCTCAAGGAAAGTAGCACCAGAGAACTGGTCACCTTCAGCCTTTACGCGTACCGACTGAGCCTGATGATAGATTTCGCGCTCGTAAGCCTTTGCCGGAATAGTTACTTCTACAGATGTTGTCTCGCCAGTGCCCGGAACAAGCCAGTTGAGATAGTGGAACGGATTGAGGAACGAGTCACCCTTCTTGTAGTTCTGGTGGATAGCCACATCGCTAAGATAGAGGTTGCCCGGTGCCCATGTGCCATAGATGCCCACGATAGAACGTGCAGTACCGGTTGTGAAGTCGCAGTCGTAGCGCTTCCAATCGCCGTTTACATTCTTGTCGCCAGCATAAATAAGCTCGCTCTGAACATAGTCGCCCTTCTCCTCGTCATAATTGAAGAGAGCCACGGCAGCCTGCGGATAAGCCTCGTAAGCCGGCAGATACTCTGCACAAGCTCTGAGCTTAACGCGGAACTTACCGTTATCCTTAGAGAGATCCATCTCCGGCGAGATGAGACCTGCGTCGCTCTTAGCCTCAACAGTCCAGAATGCGTCGATGGTGAGCGCGTCCTTGTAGATAGCATAGTGCTTTACAGTCCAGCCTGCCTGACCAACTTCGTCGGCAAGTGCGCCACGATCCAATGTATAAGAATTAGGATTGTCTACAGAATACTCCACCTCCATATCATCGCTGCCATACTTCATGCCAACAAGGTTGAGCTTAGAAACCTCCATAAGGCAGTCCTCGGTAGCCTCCTGCTTGAAGTAAGAGATGTAGTTGTAGCGCTCTGCTCCGCCCACGTTCTTCCATTCTGCCGTATACTTGTCGCCGTTGATAGGACTTGAGACGCTGAGAACCGGCTCAACGATACCCTTCACCTGCACCTCTACAGACGGCATAGACACATGCTCGCCCTTCTTGGCGCTTACGGTATAATAATAGATAGTGCCGGTAACAGCATTGTCAACCGTGAACTTGTTGTCCTTAACCTCTACATCCTTCTGGATATAGTTCTGCGGTTTACCGTTAGCATCCTTGTCGTAAACGTTCAGCACATAGCTTTCAGCTCCGTCAACAGCGCTCCAGCTAAGGTCGAACTTAGCGGTGTTGTCGTCTACACGAGCGTAGTTCTTGTGTGGGTTAGGTGTCGGTGTAGCCACATACTGGTCTACCTGGAATACGCGAACATTGTCGATGAGCACCGGAGCCGAGTAGTTCACGATGTTGAACAGCGTATACTCGCCGCCCTCGTAGAACTGTATGGTGTATGTCTGCCAATCGGTAGTGAGCTGCGGCAGCTGGGTATTGCCCAGGAACTTCCAAGACGGCTGCATGTTATATGTCTCGGCAGCCTCCACCACAACCTGCTCCACAACCTCGTTGTCCTCAGGCACACGAGCATCAAACTGCAGGAAGCAGATACCAGAGTTGCGCGAAACGTTGAGCATCGGAGTGTTCAGCTGACCCTGAGTCTCGTTGTCAGCCTCAAGATAGATAGCGCCACCAGCCGAGTAAGCATTGTGCGAGCCCCAGCCCGGAGTCTGAGTAAAATCGTCGAGCATATTAATCCACGCATTGTCATGCATTTCATAATCGTTCAAGTCGGTGTCGTAGTCGGGCGCATCCTGCGAACCCGTCGTCATCTTAGCAAAGTTCTCCTTCACGATGTCCACCTCCTTGCCATAGTCGGCAGGAGTTTTCTTTACGCTCACCAGACGCGGTGCTCTCTCAACAGATTTCGGTGCTTTCATCATCGAAGCCACGGTTGTAGACGGGAGAGTAGCCGCAGAGCGGTCTCTCATTTGTGCACCGGCTGATGCGGTCAGCATAGCGAGCGCACCAACGAGAAATACTTTCTTGGTAAAGTTCATCATATTTTTCAGGTTTTTTGTTGAGAAAATTAAGAACTTGTTCTGCGAAGCCGATGCTGTGCCGAGACTACATGCTTTGTGTCTTGCCCCGACACAGCACCAACCCTGCAAAATCCTTATTTCTTTATAAACTTACTTATCTAATTACTCTTTTTATTCTTTCTTTTCAAGACTTTCCTTTTCAAGCAGTCTTGCAGCTTGGTTTATGTCGTTGCGCAGAATGCTTATCGCTTGATAAGTTTCTTCGTTACGGTCTGATTTCCGGCAGTAGCCTTCACGATGTACATACCCGGAGCGAGGTTGCTGTTAGAAACCTCAACGCCGTCGGCAGTATAGAGGCGTACTGTGCCAGCGAATCCGTCAACGTTCAGACGATCGCCGCTGAACGAGAAATCGGGCACTACAACCTTCTCAGCGTCGCGAATACCAGTTGTATGCTCGCCGAGAGCCACCTTCACGCCATTCTCTATTCTGCCAGTAGCAGCATCAATAACGAGGACTACGAGGTCGCAGTTGTCAGCGTTCTGAATAGTAGAAGGCATATCCAAAGTTGTCTTGTAAGTAAGAGTCTTGTCAGCCTCAACATCAGCAGGGATACTACCCTCAATACCATTATAGCTATAGTTCATGCGTGCCACATGATCCATGTCTACAGCAGCAGGATTGCCGAGCTTTTCGAAACCGCCCATTTCTACCGAACCGCCAGCATAGTTGTTAGCCTGTGTATAGCCCTTCACGCCATCCTCAAGAAGCACGAACGAGAGGCGGTAGTCAATGCCCTTATGTTCGCTAACAAACGTTGTCAATGCTTCGACAGAAATCTTCGACTTGGTAGCGTCGGTGTATCCGGCGTTAGCTTCAACCCCCATCACCGGAACCCTTTCAGACACACTGTTGACAGCAGTCTTGAATGCATCAAAAGAAGGATCAATCGACGACTTAAGGTTACGATTGATGTAACTGCTGGGATAGCCATCGAATTTTAGTTCTGCGTAAGAGTTCGTCTCCATCGCATCTTGCCTATGCACAGCAATACCGATGAAGCGGTCAGGGAAAGCCTCAGAAGCCTTATGTACAGCTACGATACCTCTCGGACAGTTCGGACACCATGTGCCTGTGCCCTCCTCCACTATGATGCGCTGTACGGGCAGCGAGTTCTTCACGTTAAGGCCGAGAACAAGCTCGCTGTTCGGAGCGTATGCATCGTCCTTGCCGTTGATGCTTACCACGCGCATCTTCAGCGAGTGCTTGCCAGTAGTGCTGAAACCTTCGTGCTCTATGGCGAACGACTTGTCGATGTTCGAACCCATTGTTGTCTTGAAATTGCAAACGGTCTCCTCGCCGCCATCAATCGAATAGCCCACCTGCAGATTGCGCACAGCTACAGAACAGAGGTTCTTCACGCTGAACTCTAACTTGCAAGGCTCGTCCTTCACCACAGCATATTCGTGAGTGTCGGTGTAGAGCATAAGGTCGAGTGGGAGGTTGTCGCCGGTGATTCTTGCCTGGATAGCAAGCGCCTTTGCCGACTCGCCCTTCTGTGTAGCGTAGTTTTGCCAGCCGTCACCGAGGTCAGCCCAGCAGCCATTCTCAGAGAAAGTGGTAGTCATGCCCAAAGACACAGCCGAACCAGTATAGCTATAGCCGATGTAGAAGCCGTCGCCGTCAATCTCGTAAGGCGTAGTGAGCGCCACTTCGTTCCATCCCTTGTAAGCAACCGACGCCTTCTTTGTAACGATAGGGTCAGCGTTGAGGTCTTTCGTCACGAACACCTCTACGTCGTCAGCCTGCGCAGCCAAGCCATATTTCACGGCAGAAACGGTGAAGCCCTTATAAAGCTGAGCCACTTCAGCCGGAATATAGATTGCGCCCTTCGCAGCAGTCTTTGTGCCGAACGCCACCGGGTCTACGCCGTTGCAATAGCCCCAATAGGTCTTAGCCGCATTGATAGGCAGACAGAACATCATCGCCAGCAAAGCGACAACGGCTATGAATTGCTTTCTATTAATAGTCATAAGTCAGAATTTAAATTAGTTTTTTACAATCACTTTCTGAGTATAAACACGCTCGCCGTCGGTAGCCTTCACGATGTAAAGACCTGCGCCGAGGTTGTGTGCAGACACCTTGCGGCCGGCTACGTCGCAAACCTCCATAATGCGGAAGCCTTCGTTTGCAACAACCACGCCCTCTACCAAGAAGAACGGACGCTCAGCGCCTACGGTTGCAGAAGTGATGCCGGTAGTCTTTGTGCAAGCCAGCTGCTGTGTGTTGTATACGCGGCGCTTCAGAGCGTCGGTGTTGAAGTTGCTGACGAATGTAACGACGCGCATGTTGTCAACGTTCCATCCGTCCTGCAGCTCTACAGAGTAGTTCTGTTCGAAGTCGTACTTAGTGATGTCGAGCTTGTCGCCCCAAGCCGAACTGCTGAGCACCTTGCGGAGCACGCCGTCCTGCACGTAGCTGTTGCCCGTAGCACCTTCCTGTTCCGTACTCTTGATTTTGTCCTCAACGAGCCATGTAGTGAGTCGCAGCTCGTCCTGCATCGGCATCTCGCAGACACCTGCATGTCCGCTCACCTTGATGTTGAGCATCTTGCCGTCGAGCTTGTTGTCGATGTTCAGCGAAACGAACGAAGGCTCCTGCTTCACGGCGCTGAGAATAGCATTGGTCTGCTCCTCATAGTCGACGAAGTAAGCCGGACCCGGGTCTTCCATGCCAGAGATAGGCAGACGGTCGAAGCAAACAGCCGGCACGAACGGTTTCTTAGCCTTGCCGTAAAGCTCCTCGTAGTCGTCGTCCTCGTCAATCACGAACTGGTCGTCGACGCCTTTATAGTTGCGATGATGCTTCACCCACACGAAGTCGTCCTTATCCTCGCGCTCGTCGAACACCGATGCGTACATCTCGTCGGCAGCCGGAATGCCGTCGTAGGCTTCGGACGTGAACTGCTCGAAGAGCACCTTGCGTGCTACCGCCTTAGAGCCTTCCTTGATGCTGTAACCAAGACGGCTGAGCGTGTTGTCAGAAGGATACGGGTCTTTCTCGCCGTTCACCTCGCTGATGGTGAAGTCGGTTGTCACGTTGCCCTCAACGGGGATAGCTATGCCGTCGAGCTTCAGCTTCTGCGGAACGTTGTTCGGAATGTTCAGACCCTCGAACTTCAGTTCCTTCTTCACGGTCTGCGAAGCAGTCTTCGAGTTGGTTGAGAGCGTGAACGACGTAATAGGAGTCTTGCCGTTGTTCTGCACATAAGCGTAGTAAGAACGCGGTTCGTTCTGCGTCATGTAGTCGCTGCCGTTCGCCGGTTCGATCTTTATGAACGAGATATCGTTCTCTGGCGACTTGCTGCCTTCTATCACCGCACGCACACATACATTCTTGTTAATGCCGGTCGTGTTGTCGTACCAGTTGTCCTCGCCCGTATTGAATCCGTAGAGGTTGTTGTTAGGCACCGCATACGGACTCTGGTCGAAGAGAATACAGTCGAACGGTTCGCCTTGTTCGAGCATGAGCTGATAGCCTACATAGAGGTCCATACCTTTATATATAGTGACCGGCTTGTCCAGCTTCACGGTGTTCCAGCCCTCAGCATAGTCGGTTGTAGAGCCCGAGCCGAGCGTTGTTGTGCTCATATAGTTGATATGGTTGCACACGAACACCTTAGCCTCAGAACCGCGCTTCGGCTTCACGGCGAACTCTACGGCTGTAATTTTGTCGCCCTCGTACTTGTCAAGCAAGTCGGAGGGGAAGTAAGCCGCAGCCTGATAGATGCCAGGACCTTCCACGCCCTGCAGAATGAGTCCGCTACTGTATTCGGTCGTACAATATCCGAGTCGCATTGTATCGTCGGCTGATTGCGCAAACAAGTCTGCCCCGGTAAGGGGTAGACTTGTCAGTGCAAGCAGAAATAAAGAATTTCTGAATGATTTCATTGTCGAATGTTTTGTTTGGAATAGACATTTACTTTGTAACGTAAAGCTTCACGTTGCTCTGCTTTCCGTCGGCAGCTGTGAGGCGCACCACGTAGATGCCCTTAGCCAGACCGAGGTAGAGCTGTCCGCCCTTCACGTCGGCGCTCTTCACGAGCTTGCCGTCCACGCTGTATACAGCCACCTTGCTTACTGCGTCCTCGAACGAGAGTACGCCGCTATTGCCGTCGTAGCTGAACTGTGTGCCGAGCACCTTTGTAGAGGTGATGCCGGTAGAGTTCTCAACAGCGAGGTAGAGCAATGCAGCCGACTCCCACGGAGTAGCCTTGCCGATAGTGTGCTCGTACGACTCAGAGAACGAGAGTGAGCGGTTCACGCCCGAGCTGCTGTTAGCGCTGAAGACGTTGAAGAGAGCGCAGAAGCGCTGCTCCTTAGGCACTTCGCCCACGCGGTCGACAACGATAACGAGGTTCTGTGTCGGGTCGTAGTCGAACGGAGTGTCGAGCGTAAAGGTGAGCATGTTGTCAGTACCCGGTTCGAGCACCATTGTGCCGTCGTATACGAGTGTGAGGTCGCTCGGCTTCATTGCGTCTTCTGCAGAAGCGAAGCCCTTCATAGAGGTGTGACCCATATAGATCTTCACTTCGCTCTCGGCTGTGCGGTCGGTGAGGTTGCTATTGCCGCTGTATACGTAACCGATGCGCTTGATCTGGTCGCCAGCCTCGCCCTTGATTTCCTTAGCATAGTAGATATGCTCGGTGTGGTCGTATGTAGACCAGTATACAACCGGACCGTGAGTATCTACGCTCTCGTCCTTCTTGCTTGTAACAACCTTGTTCCAGACAGCGTTGTCCTTGTCGAGCACCTTCAGTTCGATAGGATCAGAAACGTTGTTGTTTGCGTTAGCGTCGCCCTCGAGCACCACCTCGCCGTAGAAGTTGAAGATGCCCTCAACGGTCGGACGGAACTTAACCTGAACCTTCTTTGTAGCGTCGGGCTTGATAGCCGGAACGTCTGTAGTCTCGCCAACAACCACCTTCTCGCCGTCGACGTCGCAGAGCACTCTCACCTTATAGTTGGTCTGCTCCTTAGAGCCTACGTTGCGTACGGTTACGGTGCAGGTATTGTCGCGCTCGGCAACAGCTTCTCTCACGTCGCCAATCTCTGTAGCCTGCATATCTTTCTCCATGATTTCCTCAACCTTGAAGCCGTACAGACGGAACGAGTTGTACTCCTGGTGTGTAGCGATAGAGAGGCCGTAGTAGTAGATGCCATCCTCGGGAGCGGTGAACTTATCCTCTATCCATGAGCGCTCGTAGCCGTTGCACTCGATAGCCGGCTCGTCGGTGAGCACGATTGCACCGTCGATGTTCTCGTTGGTTCTGCCCATAGTGGTCTTGAGGTCGTACGAGCAGTTCATCTCGTTCTCGTAGAAGTCGGCAGCGACGCGGTATGTCTTGCCACCCTTCAGACGGATAGCCGGCGAGAACAATGTGCCAGAGATGTCGCTTGAGCTACCGTAAGCGGTAAGACACTTGTTCCACTCGACGAAGTAGAACTGGAGTCCGCCGTACATATAGTTGGTCCAGAGGTCTGCCTTGTCCTGAGTGTCGGTGAGCAAGTCAACCGGCGGAACGAGAGCCGAACCAGCCATCACGGCGTCGGTCTTAGCCACGCCGCCTGCGCCTGCCTTTGTGCAAGCCTGAATCAGGTAAGAATACTTAGCGATGTCGCCGAGAGTGTTGTCGACGAACGAGGTAGCCTTGAGGTTCTCAGCAACCACCTTGTTGTCGGGCAGACGTGTAATCTTGTATGTGAGTTCAGAAGCTACGATGAAGCCGTTGTTCAGACCGTCGGTCGGAGCGCTCCAAGAAATCTTGAGTCCGTCGCCACTCTTCTCGATAGCAACGTCTGCAGGAGCAGCCGGAACGTCTGAACCTACGCAGCAGCGGATGCTGTCAGGCACGCCAAGCTCGCCCGATACGCGCGACGGAACAACATAGTATGTGTTGATGCCGTTCTTCGCCTTGCTGTCTACGTACTGCATCGCCTCACCCATCTTGCCGTCGGCAGGCACGGTGGCGATGAGTTCTGAAACGCTCGACGAGAGCAGTTCCTTAGAAGTGATGCGGTCGCTTGTAGCTACGCCGTCCTTCTTGCGGTAGATGCGCACTTCCTTAAGGGCGCTGAGCTCAGAGCCGTCCCATGCCTTCGACGGGTTGGTCCAAGAGAGCGTAGCGCTTAATGCGCCTGCAGCGTCTGGTGTGGCGTTGAGGTTCTTCACCTGACCGGCTGCTGTCTGCTTGTCGGCAGCGAGGTACGGCATATAAAGACCTGCAAACCAGTTGCCGGGCAGGAAGCTGCTGTGCTGAACGGCTGTGTAGCAGCCCTTCTTCGTAAGTTTGTCGGTGTCGATAGTGAAGATGTGTGTAGCGCCCGACTCCAATGCCGGCAGCCAATAGATCATGCCCGTATTGTTGTCGATAGATACAGAACCGAACTGTGCCAAGGTGATGGCAGAGTTGCTCTCGTCCTTTATCTCCTTAGCAGAAATCAGCTGGAAGTCGCTGTCATAGATTGCGAGTTCGGTACCGCCGTTGTATTCAACTTCCTTGCCTTCTTCTTTCTTTGTCATCCACTTCGGACGTATCACGTACATTCTGCCGTGAGCGTCGAAGCAGAACTCGTAGATGATGTCGTTGTCGAAGTCCATCACCTTCTCGTACTGACCTGTCTCCACATCAATGGTATAGAGAATAGAATGACCTACCGAGCCGTCTTCGTTCCAGCCGTAGCCTATAGCGAAGAATGTGTCGCTCGACGGGTCGTAAGCCATGTCGTAGAGCGCATTGCGCAGTGTGCCGCCATAGCCGTTGCCGTACCATGCCTTCTGCTCGTCTTCGGAGAATGTGCGTATATGTATTGTGTCTCCGGTCTCAAGGTCGATCTTTGAGAAGTGCTTCACCATCTGACTGAACGTGTAGTCGTAAGTGAAGAAGCCGTAGTAAGACTTGCCGTCCGAAGCACCGCATGTCAGACCGTACTGCTGGTTGCCTACTTCATCTTTATACTGATAGTAGCGGATAGTCTCGAAGTTGGCAGGATTCTTCGACTTGAACTTGATGAGCGAGCGCTTCTTGCTCGCATCCATGCGCTCGGCGGCATAGATGGTTACGCCTTTCGACTTGTCATCAATTGCAGAAGGAACCAATGATGGGGTTTCTGGAGCCCATGCCGGAGCAGCAAAGGCTGTCGCTGGTGTGAACGGCTTCGGAAACTGATGCACGCCACCCTGTCCGTACGAAGGCAAGCAGAACAAACCTGCCATCGCGAGACCTAACATGTAGTAGTGTTTCATAATACGATGATTTTAGTTAGACAATTTGCCGCAAATATACGATTTAATCTTGAAACCAATGACATTTCGGCTAAAAAAGTTTAACATCAAGCTATAAAATACTAAATATTTTGCATAATCAGGTTACGCAACGTCACTTTTCCGCCCTGTTTACGTACACAAAATCTCAACACTTACCATCGGACGGCGGACGCAATCCAATCGGACGGCGAACGCAATCCGATCGGGCGGCGGACGGAATCCGATCGGACGGCGGACGGAATCTGATCGGACGGCGGACGGAGCACGATGACAAAACGCTGCAAACTGGGCTCAAAAAGTAGCGGAGGTCTCCGGCCTCCGCAGCACTAAGTCGAACACAAACTGTATATCGGCATTATTGGTTGCTGCGGAGGCCGGAGACCTCCGCTACTTTTGTTGGTGCAGTCATAAAGCTTTACACACATTATATATAATATAAGCACAACAAAAAAGTGGCTGCAACAAGCATATTGTCAGAAAAAAGCAGTAAATTTGCAGAATTAACAGCTACTTTTTAAAAACAGCATACAAGGCTGAAAGAATCTACACGAAGTATTAAAAATCAAAATATACAAGCAATGAACCGCAAACTTATCCTTTCGTCAGCAATAGCTCTTGCCAGCCTCACCGCTTCGGCACAGAGCTCAGTAAAGGCGCCTGCCCCAATCCTGCCGCTCCCCGAGCAGAAGCAGATTGACTGGCAGCGCATGGAGACCTACGCCTTCATCCACTTCGGTCTGAACACCTTCAACGACCGCGAATGGGGCTACGGCGACTCCGACCCTGCTACGTTCAACCCCACACGCCTCGACTGCGAGCAGTGGGCAAAGACGCTCGTGGCAGCGGGCATGAAAGGCGTCATCCTCACAGCAAAGCATCACGACGGCTTCTGCCTCTGGCCCTTCGAGGGCAACGACTACAACGTGACACGCTCGCCGTACAAGAACGGCAAGGGCAACATCGTGCGCGAACTGTCTGACGCCTGCAAGAAGTACGGACTGAAGTTCGCGGTGTATCTCTCGCCGTGGGACCGCTCGCGTGCCGACTATGCTACGCCGGGCTACCTGCCCTACTTCTACGCTCAGCTCCACGACTTGCTCACCAACTACGGCGACGTGTTCGAGGTGTGGTTCGACGGAGCCAACGGCGGCGACGGCTACTATGGCGGCGCAAAGGACTCGCGCACTATCGACCGCAAGAACTACTACAACTACCCGCATATCTTCGCCATGCTCGACAGCATTCAGCCCAACGCAGTAGTGTTCGGCGACGGCGGACCGGGATGCCGCTGGGTGGGCAACGAGAAGGGCTTCGCAGGCGAGACCAACTGGGCGTTCCTGCGCAAAAACACAGTTTATCCGGGCTACCCCAACTACCCCGAACTGCAGTACGGACACGCCGACGGCGACCAGTGGACGGCTGCCGAGTGCGACGTGTCTATCCGTCCGGGCTGGTTCTATCATCCTGAGGAGGACGACCGTGTGAAGTCGCCCGAACAGCTTGCCGACCTCTACTACCGCTCGGTAGGACACAACGCTACGCTGCTGCTCAACTTCCCCGTAGACCGCGAAGGTCTCATCCACCCTATCGACTCGGCTAACGCCGTCAACTTCCACAAGATGATTCAGCGCGAGCTGCAGCACAACCTCGTGGCTGGCATGACGCCGAAGGTGAGCAACGAGCGCGGCAAGGCGTTCGCGGCAAAGGCGATGACCGACGACTCGTGGGACACCTACTGGGCTACTGCCGACGGCGTCACATCGGCTACCATCACGTTCGACTTCAAGAAGCCGCAGCTCATGAACCGCATCATGCTGCAGGAGTACATTCCGCTCGGACAGCGCGTGAAGAAGTTCGCCGTGGAGTATCTCGACGGCAAGACATGGCGCAGCGTTGAGCAGGGCGAGGAGACAACCACCATCGGCTACAAGCGCCTGCTGCGCTTCCGCACCGTGGAGGCAAAGAGCGTGCGCGTGCGCATCATCGACTCGCGCGGACCAATCTGCCTCAACAACGTGGGCATCTACTACGGCGGAAAGGACGCACAGCTCACATGGAACCCCACAGCCGAGGCAATAAAGTCTCTGCCGTTCTCTATCCTCGGCACCGACAAGGCTGAGTGGGAGAAGGCTACAGACCGCAACCCGCAGACCGTTTGGTTCTGCAAAGGTAACGAAGTGCTCATCGACCTTGGCAGCGAGCAGGAGATTTCCGCATTGCAGTATCTGCCCGACCAGAGCGAAGGCAGACGCGGACTCATCCATACTTACACCATCGCGGCGTGCGACGCCAAGGGCGGCAACGAGCGCGTGCTGAAGAGCGGCGAGTTCTCTAACCTGCAGAACAACCCTATCCTGCAGACCGTATCGTTCAACGCTACAAAGACACGCTACCTGAAGCTGCGCGCCGAGCGTATGGTCGTGGCTGGCGAGGCAATGGGCATCGCCGAACTGGGCGTCAAGTAATATTAAGATAACAATACTAATGGTAGGAGGCTACGGCAAGAATGCCGTAGCCTCCTACTGTTTGTTTTTCTGCGCAATTCACTCTTCTTATTCCAACTTTTTGTATATTATTTTAAAATCTCAAATTATTTTTCTAATTTTGCATTTTAAAACAATACATATATAATAATGTCAAGAAAGAAGAAACCACTACCAATACTCGAGAACGTAACTATTGAGGCGGTTGCTGCCGAAGGAAAATCACTGGCACACGTCAACGACATGGTTGTTTTCGTGCCGTTCGCCGTACCCGGCGACGTGGTTGACTTGCAGGTGCGCAAGAAGAAGCACAGCTACTGCGAGGCAGAAGTAATACGCTTCATCAAGAAGAGCGACGTACGCACAGAGCCGATGTGCGAGCATTTCGGCATCTGCGGCGGATGCAAATGGCAGAACCTGCCCTACGAGGAACAGCTGAAGGCTAAGCAGAAGCAGGTGTTCGACCAGCTCACACGCATCGGCAAGATAGACCTGCCGGAGTTCATGCCTATCATGGGCTCGGTGCACATCAAGGAATACCGCAACAAGCTGGAGTTCGGCTGCTGTAACAAGCGATGGCTCACACGCGAGCAGATTGCCGAGGGCACGCAGTTCGACAACATGAACGGCATCGGATTCCACATCACCGGAGCCTTCGACAAGATTCTGCCTATCGAGAAGTGCTGGCTCATGGACGACCTGCACAACAAGATTCGCAACGCCATACGCGACTATGCCTTCTCTACCGGCATGACCTTCTTCGACCTCAGACAGCAGCACGGTCTCTTGCGCGACATCATGATTCGCAACTCGAACACGGGCGAGTGGATGGTGCTCATACAGTTCCACTACGACGAGGAGGGCGACGAGCAGCGCGCCAAGGCGTTGCTGCAGCACATCGCCGACAAGTTCCCCGAGATAACATCGCTCATGTACGTCGACAACCAGAAGTGCAACGACACCTTCGGCGACCTCGACCTCTCTGTCTTCAAGGGCAACGACCATATCTTCGAGACGATGGAGGATCTGCGCTTCAAGGTTGGTCCGAAGAGTTTCTACCAGACCAACACCGAGCAGGCTTATCACCTCTATTCGGTGGCTCGCAACTTCGCCAAGCTCACCGGCGACGAACTGGTGTACGACCTCTATACCGGTACGGGCACCATCGCCAACTTCGTGGCTCGTCAGGCACGCGAGGTTATCGGCATCGAGTACGTTCCTGAGGCTATTGAGGACGCAAAGGTGAACTCTGAGGTGAACAACATCAGCAACACCAAGTTCTACGCCGGCGACATGAAGGACATTCTCAACGACGAGTTCATCGAGAAGCACGGTCGCCCAGACGTAATCATCACCGACCCACCACGCGCCGGTATGCACCAGGACGTGATAGACACCATCCTGCGCGCTCACCCGAAGCGCATCGTCTACGTCAGCTGCAACCCGTCTACGCAGGCACGCGACCTGCAGGCGCTCGATGTGGCTTACAAGGTGATGGCGGTACAGCCGGTGGACATGTTCCCGCATACGCCGCACGTGGAGAACGTAGTTCTTTTGGAAGAAAAACTGTAAAAATCAAAACTCATAATGAAAACATTAGCAACTCTCGCACTCGCCGCTCTCACTTTCGGCAGTGTGTCAGCACAAGAGAAAGAAGCTAAGCTGAAGGTGCTCAGCGACATCAAATTCAGCGGTTACATCATGTCGCAGTATCAGTACAGCGACAAGGAAAGCAACAAGGGCGAAAAGGATATCAACTCGTTCAACATACGCATGGTGCGTATGGCGATCGAAGGACGACTCGCAGGCGACTTCTACTGGAAGGCGCAGCTGCAGGTGAACGGCAACACCTCTAACCTCACAGTGGCGCCACGTATGGTGGACGCGTTCGCCGAGTGGCAGAAGTACGACGCCTTCAAGGTGAAGGCGGGTCAGTTCAAGCGTCCGTTCACCTTCGAGAACCCCATGCACCCAATTACGCAGGGCTTCATGAGCTACTCGCAGAACGTCACTAAGCTTGCCGGATTCAGCGACCGCAACGGCGAACACTCAAGCAACGGACGCGACATCGGCGTGCAGCTGCAGGGCGATCTGCTCAAGGCAGCCGACGGACACCACTACCTCCACTATCAGGTGGGCGTCTTCAATGGTCAGGGCACTAACATGAAGGATGTAGACCAGCGCAAGGACGTCATCGGCGGCGTATGGGTGGCTCCCGTGAAGGGTCTGCGCATCGGCGCCTTCGGATGGACCGGCTCTTACGCTCGCAAGGGTACATGGACGGAGCTTGACGCTAACGGCGTGGAGCAGACAAAGAACGGCGTGCGCTCGCTCGAGAAGAACCGCTATGCCATCAGCGCCGAGTATGCAGCTCACGACTGGATCGTGCGTTCGGAGTATATCCACAGTCAGGGCTACGGCTTCAAGACGTCTAACGCTTCGGGCAAGGAGACCGACTGCACTATCAACTATGCTGCTGGCGACAAGGCAGACGGCTTCTACGCGCTCATGATTGCGCCGGTTATCAGCAAGAAACTCTACGCAAAGGCTCGCTACGACCTCTACCGTCCGCAAGCAAACTGGCACACTTCGAAGACTCAGTACGAGATCGGTGCCAACTACTGGATTGGCAAGCACGTCATGGTGGCTGCCGAATACGCGCGTGTCAACGACCGCAGCCTGAACAAGTCGAACTATAACATGTTCGACCTGCAGCTCGACGTGAAGTTCTAAACGCCACACGGCCTTAAACGCTTTTCTTGATTTGTCAAACAATAAAAAAAACTCTCATACGATGCCTGAACATAAACACAAGCACAGCCGCAGACAGCGCCGCGACGAGATAGACATCTTCCGCGAGAACAATCTGCGCGCTATACACAGAAGGAAGCAGTACGCACGAATAATGTTCGTCGTGGTGTCGATAATCGCCGCTCTCATGCTGGCGCTGGTATACGCTGCCTACTTCCTCGACAAATAAGAAACTATACCCCCGTATAACTTTTAAAAACTGACACTACAAAGATGACAAACAAATCATTAGCAGCCCTCTTCTTCGGCTGCATCCTTACAGCCTCTGCCGCTTCTGCGCAGTCGCTGCTCCCCAAGCCGCAGTCGTTCGTTGCGGGCAAGGGCGCGTTCAGCACCGACGCAAAGCTGAAGGTTGTCAACGAGGTTGGCGCCGAGGCAGAGAACATCTACTCGAAGCAGTTCACAGCCAACACCGCAGACGACGCTCGTCAGGTGGTGCGCTTCACACGTCTTGACGGCGCTTCATCGCCCGAGGCTTACCGCCTCCACGTCACTAAGGACACGCTGCTCATCAGCGCTGCTTCTGCCGATGGCTTCCGCTTCGCTTGGCAGACCGTAAACCAGCTGAAGCAGAAGAACGCCGTCATGGCTTGCGACGTCGTTGACGCTCCGGCTTTCAAGTGGCGCTCGCTCATGCTCGACGTGTCGCGCCACTTCCAGCCCATTTCGTTCCTCAAGAAGCAGATCGACGTCATGGCGCAGTACAAGTTCAACCGACTCCACCTCCACCTCACCGACGCTGCCGGATGGCGCATCGAGATAAAGCGCTACCCACGTCTCACCAGCCTCGCTGCGTGGCGCGAAGGAAAGACATGGAAGGAGTGGAGCAAGCTCGGATGCAAATATATGCACGAGGGCGAAGAGGGCGCTTACGGCGGCTACTACACTCAGGACGAGCTGCGCGACCTCGTGAGCTACGCCGCTGAGCGTGGCATCACCATCGTGCCCGAAATCGAGATGCCGGGCCACTCGGCTGAGGTGCTCACCGCCTACCCCGAACTCTCTTGCACGCACGAACCCTACAAGCAGATGGACTTCTGCCCGGGCAGCGTCGCTACATACGACTTCCTCGAGAATGTGCTGAAAGAGGTGATGGACATCTTCCCCTCTAAGTACATCCACGTCGGTGGCGACGAGGCTGACAAGGCTTCATGGCCTTCTTGTCCGCTCTGCCAGCAGAAGATGAAGGAGCTCGGCACAGACAAGGACGGTCTGCAGGCGCACCTCATCGCCCACTTCGGCAAGTTCCTCACCGAACACGGACGCCAGCTCGTAGGTTGGGACGAAGTGATTGCGGGCAACCTCGAGAAGAACACCACCGTAATGGTTTGGCGCGGTCTCGAAAAGGCGCAGGAGGCTATCGACCACGGCTACGACGTAATGCTCTCGCCCAGCGGCTACTGGTATCTCGACTACTATCAGGACGCTCCAAATACTCAGCCCGAGGCCATCGGCGGCTTCCTACCGCTCGAAAAGGTATACAGCTACGTGCCTGGCGGCACTCTGCCCGAGGACGTACGCAACAAGATCACCGGTGTGCAGGCTAACCTCTGGACCGAATACGTGCCTACAGCAGAGCATGTAGAGTATATGCTCTATCCGCGTGCTCTGGCTATCGCCGAGATCGGATGGAACGGCACAAAGACCAAGAACTACCCCGAGTTCCGCAAGCGTGCCATCGTCGAGTGTGAGCGTCTGCACAAGCAGGGCGTCAACACCTTCGACCTCAAGAAGGAGCGCGGCGAACGCCCTGAGTCGTTCAAGACTACCAAGCACAAGGCGATAGGTTGCAACATCACCTTCAACCACCGCTACGAGGACAAGTACAAGGCGCAGGGCGACAAGACTCTCGTAGACGGACAACACGGCGGATGGACATACGGCGACCAGAAATGGCAGGGCTTCCTCGGCAACAAGGGCTACTGCCTCGACCTCACCATCGACCTCGGCAAGGTGCAGAAGATTTCGTCTGTGGCTGCCGACTTCATGCAGGCGTACGGAGCATGGGTGTTCTTCCCGTCTGAGTACAAGATTTCGTTCAGCGAGGACGGCAAGAACTTCAAGGAGGTCTACAGCAACTCTACTCCCGTTGACCGCGACATACAGCTCGGCTTCCGCAACTTCGCATGGAAGGGCAAAGCCAACACACGCTATATCCGCGTCCAGGGCAGCACTACCGAGGACGGTGGATGGCTCTTCACCGACGAAATCGTAGTGAAGTAAGCGTAGGAGCCTACCCCGTAGGAGGCTACGACATTCCTGCCGTAGCCCACACCCCACAATTACAACCACAAAGAAAATCCGTTTAATCCGCTTAATCCGTTGTTAAACAACCTCAACCAAACAACCGATTAACCCGATTAAACGGATTTTTTCAGCCCACAATACAAAAAAAACTAAAACCTATTCACTTTTTTACCACTTTACCTTTTTACTTTTAAAAATTTTCGCTATATTTGCCCCAACCAAACACAAAAACGTTAAATTAAAACCACAACCACTATGAAAACCTTAAAACTCGGAATGCGTGACGCCGCAGTAAAGATACTACAAACAGAACTCAACCGTATTGGTAACAAGCTAACCGCTGACGGAGCATTCGGCCCCGGCACACTCGCCGCTGTAAAGGCATTCCAGCAAAGTCTACAACTCGTAGCTGACGGCATCGTCGGTTACTCTACATGGCAGGCACTCTTCTTCCATCAGCGCCCAGCCGCAGCACGACTCACTGAAGACGACTTCCGATTAGCCGCTCTCCTACTCGACTGCGACACAGCAGCGCTCAAGTCGGTGCAGAAAGTGGAGACAGCTGGACGCGGAGGATTCCTCGCCGCAGGCAAGCCGCAACTACTCTTCGAAGGTCATATCTTCTGGCGACAGCTGCAGCTGCGCAAAATAGATCCTGCCAAATACCAGGCAGCAAACGCCTCCATACTCTACCCGAAGTGGACAAAGACCCACTACAAAGGTGGCATCGGCGAATACGCTCGCCTCGAGCAGGCACGCAAGATAAACGCTGACGCAGCCAACGCTTCGGCAAGTTGGGGAATGTTCCAGATTATGGGCTTCCAGTATCAGCTCTGCGGATTCAAAACCGTAGCGCAGTTCGTAAGCGCTATGTGCCAGAGCGAACGCAGTCAGTTGCTCGCCTTCTGCCGATTCATAACAAAGAACCCGCAGATGCACGCCGCACTACAAGCAAAGAAGTGGGCTACCTTCGCACGTCTATACAACGGAAGCGAATACGCAAAAAACCAGTACGACACAAAACTGCTCAACGCTTACAAGGCGTACGCAGCTAAGTAAGACTCTCATAACAAACACCCTAACACGAACACCCCTCCAACATAAACACTAACACAAAAAACAAAACATCCCAACAACACGACACAAAAAAACATTAACACAAAAAGACTTGGCAAGAATTTATAAGGTTCTATCTTGTCAGTAGGTCTAAGCAAAGAACCTATCACTTTTAAAACTTAAACCTATGGATGTAGCAAACAAATCTATCGGTACGCTGCAGAGTATTCCTTTTAAAAACCTTATCGGCGGTCCGCTTAGCGCTTGTATTCAAGCGCAGAACGATGCAGCAATGACAAGTATCAACTTCATCAACAATGTATGTCTGAACGAAGACAAGGAGACTGGCGAAAAGTCGGCTATCTAGGTTAGCTTCAGCTTTATTCAGAATGGTCGCAAGGTGGTTATCAACGTTCCGCTGATAGCTATCGTTCCGATTCCGTATATCGCAATCAACAGCGTTGACATTAATTTCAAAGCAACAGTCAATGGTGTAGAATGCGAATCTAACGAAAACACGTATTCAGAAGAGTACAAACGAGACACAAACACTAAGAGCCAAAAGAGAAGAGGATTCATTCTTAACAAAAATAAGAAAGAGACAAAAATAAACACATCATTCTCTACAAAGCGCGACTCTAAGAGCACGCAGGACTCGAAGTTCAGCGTAGAGGCAACTATCGACGTTGCTGTACACGCAGGTCAGGAGTCGATGCCTGCTGGCATGGCAAAGATTCTCGAAATGCTCGGAGCAGCAATGGACCTTTGTTCACCCGACGGCGAACTGAGCGTGAACGACACAACGTTCTACGCTGAGAAGTCCCCGAGTAGTACACCGAATGACACTCTATACCTGCCAGTCAAGGTTATTGCCCAATACAAGACTCCTGAAGGCTTGTATGATGCAACAAACATCATGTGTGACAATGGTGTCAATGGTGAAGAAAACAAGATGGACAAGACCAGAGAGTTTGAAATTACCCTTCCCAAAAACACTGGTACGCAGGGTAAACAATATGTGATTTCTTGTGGTGATGTTCAGAAGGTTACAATAACCGTGTTGCCCAAGCCCTAAGAAGTTGCATAAACCATCAAATGATGCCTCGTAAAGAGTGCATCTATTCGTTAACATTTAACTCTAAAGGTTATGGCAAAGATTGATACGACACCTTCTACCGTCGCGAACAATGCCTTACAGTCACTACCTTTTGGCACTCTCATCGGCGGACCGCTTTCTGCTTGTGTCGAAGCGCAGAAACAAGCGGCGCTAACATCGTGGGAGTTCATACGAGACGTAGGACTCACAGACACTGAAGACGGCGGGAAAAAGGCTATATACGTGAACTTCGAATACCGTAAAGACGGACATTCGGTGACTCTCAGTCTGCCATTGCTGACAATTGTGCCTATTCCATACATGGCAATTCGCGAGATTGACATCGCATTTAAGGCGCGCATCTCGGCGGCATCTGCCACATCGCAGACCGACAAGAAGTCGACCGCTATGGAGATGGGAATGAAATCGAACACCAGTGTCAATATCGGCATTGTGAAATCGAGTTTGGAACTGAGCACAAGCATATCGAGTAAGAAGGACTCTACTGCCACACGCGAATCTAAGTACAGCGTTGAGTACACTATGGACGTGAACGTTAAGGCGGGTCAGGACGATATGCCGGCAGGCATGGCTAAAGTGTTAGAAATGCTGAACACCTCTATCGACTCTATCAACACAAAGGGTGAGCTGAACGTGTCTAACCAGGTGGTAAGCCTGAAGGATGGCGGCAGCACTTATATTTCGTACAAGAATACAGAGGGGTACTACGCTCCACAAGATATCAAGTTATACAAATATGAGGACTTTAAACCTGCAGAAGAATTGAAATCTACTGACTTACAAAAGGCAGCTGACGACTCAGGCATTCTGTGTGTGTTCAAGAACGAGGGATTCTATTGTGCAAAGGCTGGCGAAAGAATGCTGGTCATCAACGTAACTAAATAGTAACCGACTATGTCAGATAATGAGAATAACAACAAAGATTTGATGCCGGAAGGTGGCTCATCACCACCTACGGATCAAGTTTCACAAACTGATGCACCAGCGGTTGGCTCTGAAAACAACGACACAAGCTCAGCGGAGAAGGAAGAAGAGAAGCCACAGGGTCCTTCTGCAGACAATGACAAAGATGAAGGTCAAGGTCAAGAAACTGAAGGAGGAGAAAAGCCTGACGGAAACAAGAAGGAAGATAAGAACGACCTTTCCGATCAACTTAAAGAAGCCGGCAAGTCTTTAACCGAAAAATATAATAAGCTTTTGGAAGCTAAAAAAACGAAAATAATAAGGACTCCTTAGGCGATCAGATGAAAGATCTGAACGAAGTGCAGGTTGACAAAACTTTCGTTTCCGACTCTATTAATCTGTTGGGCAAAATCTCTTTCGACGAACTTATCGGCAATCCGCTCCGTGCTGCTGTGAAGGCGCAGCGCGACCTGGCAAAGGAAACGCTTAGCTACATACGCGAAGAAGGCATAAAGGTGGACGAAAACGGACAAGGACAGATAACTTACGTTACGATGAACTTCTTCCGCGACGGCAAGCAGGTGAAGATGCGTGTTCCGCTTCTCACATTGATGCCGGTTCCGCGACTCTCCATCTCTACGATGAGCTATACGTTCAAGGCTAAGGTGAACGCTATGTCTGGAGTTGTTGCTTCGGTAGGCAGCGGTGGCACACCCATCAACGCAGGAATATCAACTGGCGAAGGCAGCAAACCTGCAGTTTCGGCAAAACCGGCTAAGGACTCTTCTACGAAAGGCAATAACGAAAAAACTGGAGACAACCCCGCTGCTTCAACAGACAATTCCGCTGCTTCATCAAACAAAACTGCTGCAAGTGCTGCTGGCGCTAAACCTATGATAGCTACGACACCGACAATGTCAGTCGGCTACTCGTCGAAGAAAGACTCCGGCGCAACTCGCGATTCGCGCTACAGCGTGGAGACGACGATGGACATCAGCATCACAGCCAGCGAAGGCGAGATGCCACGCGGCATCGACCGACTGCTTGGAGTGCTCGACGACTCGACTGAAGTGATCGACCCGAAGGGAACGCTGCAAGTTTCGGCAGATCGTATATCGCTCGTGAACAACTACGGAGTCATATCTGTATCATACCGCAACGGCAAAGGCGCTTACGCACCGACGGACGTCACCTGCGACCCGATTGAAGGCGAAGCAAAGCCCGACATGCTGGAGAGTGGCGACGAAATGCTGCTTATCTTCAAGGCTAAAGGTGTCTACATGGTTTCCGCCGGCGAACTGACTCGCATTGTATTTGTATCATAAAAACCCATTTAAGTATGGCAAGACTACAAGATGTAATAGCCTCAGTGCTGCGCGACGTTCTGTCTGCGCAGCACCAGGCAAATCTCTTAACAGAGTCGCTCGCCGACCAGTATCGTGAAGCGGGCGTCATGCACCAGCTCAATCTGCCCGCCGTGACAATCGGCGATCTTGAGTTGTCGTTCCGTTTCGCAATCGAAGACACTTGCGAACTGTTCGAAGAAAAGTCGGAAGACGAAATAAAGGCATTGGACGTGATTGTGGACGCCGAACAGCTGGCAGAACTGCCAGAGAGCGCTATACACAACATCACGCTGAAGGTGTCTACGCGCAACGGCGTAAAGATTTCTGAAACATAAAACCTCTGATAATACGACTATGGCTGATATTGATAACAACCAAAATGCGGAGAATACGCAACTGCCAGCCGAATTTAACGATTCGACTGAGATGAACTTGGCAGACATGCTGAGCGCATTGATTGAGTCGACTATCGCAGCCGACCAGAAAGCAGCCGAGGATTATCTGGATGTGTTGCGTACGTATGCGCTGGAACCTGCGAACGGTTCGAACGGACACGAACGGCTGAAGATGGTCGACTTCGAGATGACCGACTCTAACGGACACGAGCAAATAGTGTCTATTCCGAAACTCTCGCTGTTGCCGCTACCTTTGCTGCGTGTGGCAGAAGCTACGTTCGACATCGAAGCGCAAATCGACATTTCTACTGCGACAAAGCAGGATGTGGAGAAATTCGAGGAGAACTACCCTATCTACAACCAAAAGAAGAAGACGAGCATTGACGACCTCAGCAAGGAAGAACAAGAAATATTGCTGAAAAAAATCAAGTCGCTTGCAGGTATTCGTGTACGACTTGGCAACCAACGCACGCAGAAAAAGAGAAATCCTTTGCTACGCAGCGGAAAGACCACAACGAAAGAAACCACCTCGATGCAGAAGATGACGAACGTGAAGGTGCACATAAAACTCGAACCGGTGCTGCTGCCCGACGGCATGCGCGGTCTGCTACAAGCCACCGAGAACACTATCAAGGTGGTGGATAAACAGAACTAACAAATTAATAACAAAAACCATTAACACTTTCTGCTATGATGAACAACAATCAGCAAAAGACCCCAGGACTCAACTGTCCGCAGTGTGGAGCATTCATTCCTACATCCATCCCCGAACTGCTTTATTCAAGCGGACTTCACTGTATGCATTGCGGTCTGACACTCACAATAAACCGCAACGAATCGAAACGTGCGATGGAGATACTGAAAAACGTAAACGATGCACAGCAAAACCTGAACAAGGCAAGTTCTTTCCAACGATAAATACTATAGACTATGGCAGATGGACCTAATACAAACTCTGGTAGCAAGGTCGCGAGCGCCCTCAATTCCATTCCTTTTGGAAACATCATAGGCGGTCCGCTGGCTGCGTGCGTACGTGCTCAAGCAGAGGCTGCGCAAACCACCATCGACTTCATCCGCGGCTTTACAATGACCAACTCAGAACTCGACCCGGAAGGTGTTGAGCCAATCACCGTCACCTTTACATTCATCATGAATGGAGAGAAAACACGCATGACAGTGCCGCTTATGACCATCGTGCCTATTCCATATATGCACATCGACTACGTCAACCTGAACTTCACAGCGGATATCACTGCATGCGACGACGGAAAGATGGAGGCAAAATATGCTACGGAAGGCTATACACGCACCGAGGACGACGAGCAATCGGTATCTGTTGAGAGCAAGATGGGCATCAATGTACGCGCCTCAACAAGCTCTATGCCTTCTGGCATGGCGAAGATGCTCGAATTCTTCACAAACAATCTCATCGTACACGATACGCTCACGCCTCAGCAGGTGGAGGACATGAAACGTGAGACTGAGCGCAAACGCCTCGAACTTAAAAACAAGAAAGAGCGTATGGTGGGTGCTCTTGTAAATGCTTTGGCTGAATACAAAAAGCAAGAAACAGAACGTGAAGAGCAGAGAAAAAACGAAGAACTGAAGAAACAAGAAGAGCTTAGAAAGCAAGAGGAGGAACGCAAGAAGAAGGAAGAGCAGGAAAGACTTGAGAAACTGCGCAGAGAGGAGGAAGCTCGAAAGAAGGAAGAAGAACGACTCGAAAAAATGCGCATAGAGGCCGAACTGCAGAAAAAGCAAGAGCAGGAAAGACTCGAGAAACTGCGCAGAGAGGAGGAAGCTCGAAAGAAGAAGGAAGAAGAAGAGCAAAAGAAGAGAGATTGGGACAAATTCATTGAGCAAAGAAAGAAGGCCAACCTTGCAAGCCGCATAAGCAAAGTGCATGTTGACCCTCAAAAACCATTCGCATTGCCTCCGACCAATAGCGGAAAAGCTCACCCTTGCTGTACATTCGATCCTACTCAAAGCATAAAATGGAACATTGACCGCCAGGAAAAACTGCGCAAAGCATGCAAGAAGAAAGACTGGCTGCGAAATCATCTGATACGTGCACTTTATACGGCATACTACATATATCCGTATGACATCAACTCAAAAGAAGGCAAACGTATTCTTAAAAGAGAATTGGAGGCTTTCGAAAAACGCCCCAACGGATGGTATACGTATGGCGAACCATATAACAACACCATAACCAACGGCTATCGTAGAAACGGTGCCATCGACACGGCATACACGGAGTTCGTTAGTTATGTATTAGAAAACGAACGCAAACTCAGGAAGTAATGGACGATCAAGAAAAAAAGAAGCACGATAACTTTTGGCTCTCTGAGATGATACGCAATACGCTCTCCGTATGCAACGCTGAACAGCAAAAGGCTACGGAGATGGCGATGGAGATGATCGGGCGTGAGGCGTTCTGCGACAACGGCGAACGCTCAGAGCCGGTCATGGTGGCTTTTGCTCTGCAGATGAACGGACAAAACTATACTATGCGTGTGCCGCTGCTCTCGCTTGTGCCGCTGCCGTTCCTACAGATAGACAACGCCAACCTCAGCTTCTTCGTCAGCATCATGTCCTCTAAGACCAACCGACTGCAGGGACTGAAGGTCTCGCTCTCGCCATCCAACAAGCAGCTCGAGGAGTCTGCCGTCTCTCAGTACGACCTGCGCAACAACATACGTGTAGAGATAAAGGCTGAAGCGCAACTGCCCTCACCAGGACTCGCCCGACTGCTGCAGATTGCCGCCGCAAACGGCATGAGCATCCGACCGCTCCACTCTGCAACGCCACCCGACACGCCCAACAACACCCTATAAGAACAATAATATTTTTACAATAACCCTCTAAACCCAAGAATATGGCTCTACCCGTTGACAACCAAGAAAGCCTTCTTCAAGAGCTCGACTTCAACCGCATACTCGGCGCTCCGCTCTCAGCCTGCGTCAACGCGCAAGAAGAAGCGGCGCAGGCCACACTACAATACCTCAACGAGGTGGTATTCACACAGGCTGGCGACGACGACTCCAGCCTCGAACCCGTCACCGTCTCGTTCTACTTCGAGTCCGCAGGACAAGTTCATCGCATCGTCATGCCGCTGCTCCTCATCGTGCCCGTACCTTATCTGCAGATAGACCGCGTCGACCTCACATTTCAGGCCACCGTCACAGAGAGCCGGATGAATCACGACACAAGAAAACTCTCTCTGAAAGCCAAATACTCCGCGCCTGGCGACTCTGCCGAAGTGAGCAAGGAGACGAAAGCCGAGTACATGAACAAGCGCTGCATCGACATCAATCTCAGCGTTACTTCAGCCGATATGCCGATGGGCATCTCGAAGCTCCTCGAAATCTTCAACAACCAACTCGTTGAGGTGAAGCCCGACGAGCCCGAAGTGCTGCCCGAGCCAACACCAGCAGAGAAGCCAAAGCCCGCAGAGCAACCTACCGAAAACAAGCCCACGACTTCCACAACTCCTAAGCCCGAAAAGGAAGAGAAGAAGGAGGAGCAGAAGCCTGAAGAGCCGAAGACAGAGGAAGTGAAGCAGCCCGAAATGAAGTACAACATACTCCTGCTGGGCAAGATAACCAACGCCCAAAAGTCCGACATACTCAACATCGTCAGCAGGTATTGCCGCTCGAGCTACAAGCTCTCTCCCTCAGCGCTCAACAACATAATGAAGGCTAAGAAGCACACCATCCCTGTTGAGGACACACAGGAAAATGTCTCGACGCCCTCAAGCAAAAGAAGATAGCAGCAACCGCCGTAGAACTCTAACCACACACTTACACCCACAAAAAAAATCCGTTTAATCCGGTCAATCCGTTGTAAAATCAAACAACAGACCAACCCGATTAAACGGATTTTTTAGTAGCGGAGGTCTCCGGCCTCCGCCACACCAAGCCATAGCTTTTCTTTATATCGCCAAGCGCCTACTTCGCAACCTTCAGCGCACCCTTCTCGCCCTTCACTACATACACGCCCTTCGGCATATTCTTGCCGCAGAACTCGCCGTATGTCATCGTGCCGAGCTGTGTGCCTACCGAAGAGAACACCTTCACCACGTCATCCGCAGCCATCTGCGTTGCGTTCTCTGTCACGCCGTCGATAGTGCTCCAAGCGCTGAGGTCTACAGTCTGCCAGTCGCTCCACTTCGAAAGCACGTTGCCAGCAACAGCACACACACGCCACTGGTATGTAGCCCCAGCGTTCAGACCCTCAAACTTATAAGATGTCGTCTTGATGTCTGAGAAGCGCTGCGCCGAAGCCTTCATCACAGCCTTCTCAGCCACGCCCATGCTTTGGAAGTCCTCAGCCGAGAAGTCGCCGTCGTAGATGGCGATAGAGAACACGTAGCCACGCTTCTTCGGCTGCACCTTCACCTTATAGTCGTCCATGTTAGCGTTCGCAAGCACCACTGTTGTCAGCGTACCGTCCACGCCTACCGTCTCCTCCGAGATAACACTGTCGTCCTTGTCGAGCAGCGACACCGTAGCCTGAGCAGCATCGCTGCCATAAGCGCTCGCCGAGAGTCTTACCGTAACGCTCGTAGCCGAGTGGTCGGTGATGAGCGGCGAAGTGAGGTTGCCCTGCTTCTTCGACGAACCGAGCTTTGCGCAGCCCGGACACTCGAACACCTTCTCGCCCGTCCAGCCTACGTTCTGCATCTTGCTGTCGAGCGCTCCCGAGATGTCGATTGTGCCGTCTTCTGTGAGGTTAGCGCCCCATGTGCTCAGGTCCTCGCTCAGCATAAGCGCCTCGTCAGCAGAACCTTGAGCGCTCTTCTCGCGCAGCTCTATGGTGTAGCTCTCAGCATTCTCCACGGCGTTCCAGCCACCCGTGAACGAAGTCTCCGCCATGTCTACCAGCTTCGGCTGCGGCGACGAAAGCGAGAGTCCGCCCATGAACGTGAACGAGATCTTGCCGTTCTTCTCAGCAATCTCCGTCACCGGCTTGCCCAAGAACTTGCGTCCGTCGCTGTTAGCGTTGAAGAGCGTAGCGGCAGGCTTCGATGTGTCAGTCAGCTCCGTAGAACGTGTTGTGCCAGGCCATGTGTCGCCCGCCACGGTCTCAGACGTCAGCTTGTTGTCAGCCGGCACAACCGTGAAGCGCTGGTGGTTGTACGCATTGTTCACAGCGTTGCTCTCCCATACATCCTGGTTATAGTCCATGTGAATCACAAGCATGCCGTGGTTGGGCAACGCCTTGTCGGTGCCCTGCAGCTGGCGGTTCTCGAAGATGTAATACTCGTTCTTGTTCTTCTCGTTGAACACCACGTACGACTCCTCTGCCTCGTCCAGCGGCTTCATGTCCTTCACGTAGCACGGCTCGCTGAGGATAGTAGGTTCGAGCCATCCGCTCACCCACTTCTCGTATGTGTTGTAGCCCACCGGCGCATAGCCGTCGCCGCCGTACGATCCGTAGTCCATCAGGTCCCAAGCGTCCATGCCGAAGCAGCCACCGTTCTTCGTGTCGTACATATCGGGTATGCTCATACAGTGGCTGAACTCGTGGCAGGCGGTGCCGATACCGCTGATGTACGTACCCGAAGCGCCGTTCAGCTCCGACGAGCAAGCGTAGGTATTGATGCGCACGCCGCCCAGACTCAGACTGTAGCCTGCCGACTCCAGATCCCACTCGTGCGGCCAGATGGTGTCGTCCGGAGCGCCCGAAGCCTCGCCGTAGCCGGCATAGATAACGTAAACCTGGTCGGCAGCGCCGTCGCCGTCCCAGTCATACTGCGTCATATCGAGCTTCTCCTGAGCGTAAGCCAGCTCGCAAGCCTCCTTAATCATGCCCGCCGGATCAACATCGTTGCCGTAAACGTCGTTGGCGCCGTAAGAATCCATATTCTTAGAAACCGTCACCGGTCCTACAACGTCAAACTCAAGGTCGAACTTGCCGTAGCTCTGCTTGTAGAAGTAGTCGTGCACCGATCCGTTGTTGCCATAGTTCTTGTAGCCCTCCTTGTTGAAGTAGTTCTTCCACTCCTCCAGCGAGTGCTTCGACTGCATCTGCTTGTCCTTGAAGTTCACAAGAATCACCAGACCCTTGCGCTTGCCCGTTACGCCGATGCCCTCGCCGCCGGTAGCGCCAGCCATAATCTCACGCATCATAGGCTTGCCCGCAACGTCCATAGCGTTGCGCTTCGCAAGACGCGCCATGCGGTGGGCGTTGCGCTGCTTCGCACGCTCCATGCCGAGCGAGCGCACCTTCTGCGCCTCTGTCGAGTAGTAGCTGAGGAACGCCTGCTCGCCTGCGCCACGGCTGCCCTCGTTGTGAGCCACCTGCGCAGAAGCCGTCAGCATGCCGCCAGCGTCGAGCGTAGCATAGCAGTAGGCACCGTCGGCACGCTGCACCAGCGGCTGACCGTCTTCGGTACTTGTGTAATGGAAATTCTCGTCGCCGCGCAACATCACAGTGAGCACGGAGCCGTCAGGCTGCTGCACCTGACGCTTCACACGCTTCGCCGGAACGGCAAAAGCAGAGGCTGCAAGCATAAACACTGCAGCGAGTGTTAGAAATCTTTTTGACATTTATTAGGTGATATTGAATTATTTACATCTTAAAAGGTGAAAACCTCGAATAGGCTGCAAATATACGAATAATATCCCGTGCGACGAAAATTTTTCAACGATAAAGCGCCTTTGTTTCACTAACTCGCTGCACTATCCCATCCAAAGGCTTCTATCGCTGAACGCACACGCGTTTTGTCAGTTCGCGAACTTTTTACGCTCTTCTACTCGCCCGGTTAAAGTTCTTTAACACCTCGAGCACCAAAATGATAGTTATTGGCTATTTTTTGTAAGGAATATACAACTACCGACGGAACGGGCATTGTGAACAAGACTGTCTCCGACTTCACCGTCAAGCTGATAGGCAAGAACACCGTTACAGCCGACCTGGCAAGCATGGTATTGAACCAGACGTCTACCATCACCGGCGACGGTTCGCTCCATCTCACGAGCAAGCGATTCTGCGGTCTCGACATGGAGAGCGCTTCCGTAACCATCAACAACACCAGTCTGTTTGTTAAGGGTGGCTATGGCATAGCAGGTTATATCGGAGCAAAGAGCGAGGTGCTCACCGTGCGCAACTCTTACGTAGAGGCAGAAGGCACCGGCAGCGGATCTATCTCACTCATCAGCAAGCTCATCCTTGAGGACTGCGCCATCACAAAGCCCGTCGGTGCGGAGTTCGACGCCGACCAAAAGGCGGTAGTCCTGAATGGCGAGTTGCTTAAGTCGAAGGTTGTGATCGAGCCTATCACCAACAGCATCGGCACCGTGACAGCCGACGTGCCCGCCCGCAAGCAAGGCATCTACAACCTTAACGGCGTTAAGCTGACCCAGCAATGGAACGACCTGCCCGCCGGCATCTACATCGTTGACGGCGTGAAGCGCGTGAAGAACTGACGCTGCTAACGAAGCAGATTCGGCTTGCTGCGCAATTATCGGATTAAGCAGATTCGGTGGCGGCGGAAACAATCGACTAACCGTAGCGGCTGTATCCTGCCGCCGCAGCAAGCAACAACACAAATTAATTTTTAACGAACACGAATATCACGAATATATAAAATGCTACATTCGCAAAATTCGGGGTATTCGTGTTCGTTTTTCAGCGATATTGTCGGATTAAACTGATTCGGTGGCGGCGGAAACAATCAATTAGCCGTAGCGGCGGTATCCTGCCGCCGCAGCAAGCTACAGTGCTAATTATTACTATCAGACTTGGTGATGAGGAATTCAAAACTTTCTCCGACGATTTACAGCGTTAGCTATTCAATTTGCCAAGTCTTTTGGTTTTGACTCACGTCTTTTTTGTGTCCGATTTTTACTCTTTTACTTTTACAAGGATGTTGTTTACCATTATTTCAACTTTATAAAGAAACAATTAAGCAGACTTTTCGGACTACATGCCGAATCCCTTCGAAAATTTCAATTCCATAAAGGTACAATTAAATGTAAAATGTTTCAATCCACGCACCCACGTAGGGTGCGACTATGCCTTATAAAAGGCGAGCAGAGGGAGCAGGGTTTCAATCCACGCACCCACGTAGGGTGCGACCGTATTATACTGACCGCGTAATCAACTACGTTATGTTTCAATCCACGCACCCACGTAGGGTGCGACAAGCGCTCATATACTTTTTTATGAGTCTTGATAGTTTCAATCCACGCACCCACGTAGGGTGCGACACATCTGAGATGTCAATAGGAGTAGAAGATTTATGTTTCAATCCACGCACCCACGTAGGGTGCGACATATAATATTAGTGCAAATGTGGCAAATGGAGGCGAGTTTCAATCCACGCACCCACGTAGGGTGCGACCGCATATTCAGCAAATGTCTGAATATCATATTACAAAAGTACATTATTTGCGAATAATATGCAAATTTTTGAATACTTATGTGAATCTTATGGGTATATAAATCTATCTATTTGATTTTCAATGAGTGCGAAAGTCGTTGTATATTATGCAATACTATACGTTCGCACCCTTTATATCAGATTATCAATTCTCCAGTGACGTCTATCCCCATGTTTTTGCCGATAGTCTCCACTTTACGTTTCCAGTTTGAGCCTAACAGATAAAATCTGATGCTGTCTTGTGATGAGTCAATAATGTTCTCTAATTGACTTTTAAGCATAATATATTGCGATTCGGTCAAGACACATTCAAATACTGAGTTTTGAACTCTCTTCCCATGGTTTAGGCAGGCTTTTGCAACATTGCGCAAACGCTTGGCTCCATTATGGGATGTGATATTCACGTCATAGGTAATCAGTACGAACATAAGCTGCTATTTGATTAAAAATACGGGATAATCGTCTATGTCTTTTCTTATAAACCTTGCCAATAACATAGACTGAACGTATGGAAGAAGACCGATGCTGACCTTCTCGTTTAAATATGGGTGTGTGATTTGTTCCTTCTTTCTGTTTTGCCAAGCAGACAGAATGGTTTTTCTTGCAGAGTCCGTCATGACTATACCATCATCTCCTTGCTTGACAAAATCTTTTATGGATATCTGTTTTCTGTTTATTAATGACAATACCAACCTGTCACCCAGATAGGCTCTAAGCTCTTCCATCATATCCAAAGCAAGAGACGGTCTGCCAGGTCTTAGAGTGTGCATAAATCCCACGTAAGGATCAAGCCCGACTGTTTCAAGGGCTGCTGTTATATCGTTGCAGATTAACGTATATACAAAAGAGAGCATAGCGTTGACCGCGTCTTTGGGAGGTCTGCGATTTCGTCCTTCAAATTTGAAGTCTTCCTTTTGGTTCAGCAACAGGTGTGAAAACACTCCGAAATACTTTGTTGCCGCTTCTCCTTCAATGCCTCTTACTGTATCTATATTGTCCGCATTAAAGACACGGCGTTTGCATCTCTGCAAGTATTCTGCTACGCTTTCTACGTCATGGTCTTCACCATTGTCACGGATGAAACGTCGTAGTATGTTATGATAGTTTTGTATTTTTCCTCCAATGAACAGTTTGCTGATATGCAAAGCATAGTTTGGTTCATCCGAATTCTTGTATTGGGCTTTTCTTAGCAATACATTACCTTTAGTCGGACCTTGCGAACGGCTTATGTATCTTCCTTGCGGTGAAAGGAAGGTTAGGGCGACATTGTTGTCAGCGCATAATTTCATAAGACCAGGACTTGCACCCATATATCCAAAGGTGACAATTTGTTCAATGTTGTGGATGGGTATACGGAATATCTCGTTTTGTTTAACGGATACTACTACATTAAGCCCGTCTTTGCTGAGATAGGCTTCAGGTGTGGTTATGTATAATGTGTTAAGTAATATCCTCATATAGGTTATTGTTTAAATAGGTTGACACTTTTACGCAATCATTCATCTCCGGCATACATATATTTATTAACGAACAGTTCTTGCAATGACGTTGTTTGTTGGCTTTTGGCAATTCACCGGATTTGAAGACTTCGTGCATTTGCTGGGCACAATGAATGGTGGTATTTCTCAACGATTCAGAAATGGATATAATCTCTCTACGTTTCACCTCATCGTAATATAGTGCTCCGTACGAGATGTTGATGCCATACATCTCTTCCATGCACATTGCCTGTGCAGCCAATTGCACCTCGTCCCTTTCATCTGGCTTATGATGTCCTCTTTTATATTCCACAGGGTATGGTTTCCAGTAACCTTCGTATCGGTTATGAGTAATGGCATCTTCTGCTGAATCAGTAGGAACAAGTTCTACGGCATCCGTTATGCCATATAGTCCCAATTCTTTTGAGGCAATATGAAGAGAGCGAAGCGTGATGACATCACCATTTTTCTGACGATAGAAGGGATTGTCTACGTTCTTGTGCAGAATCTGACCTTCTGTCGTCAGTTTGTTTTCAGCCCATTGCTGTTCGATATGTATCAAAGCCCATTGTCGGGGACAGAACATAAAGTGCTGTATCCCCGACAACATGAGCATTTCGTCTTCAGTATACATGATGTTATACTAAATCAATTCTTCAACGGTAACGCCGTTAGGAACAGAGTCCTTGTCTATCGAAACAACATAGTCGCTGAACGATCTTGGTGCGGCTTCCGTGTTCTTCTTGATTTTCACCAAGTCGAACAATTTGTTGGTTGGAGCATTGCCAAGAACCGAATCGTGACGGAACACGATGAGTTTCTGTGCGCTCATCAGTCCACGTGCAGCAGAACGGTCCACGTCGAACATGTTCTTTAATGCCTCGAAGAATAGCTCCAAGTCTTCCTCCGAGAAGCCCGTTTGCTTGGCAAGACTTGCTGAGATAAAGCCATGGCAGACATAGAGCCCGTAAGGAACTGTAGCCTTGCGACCCATAGTTCGGTTGTCGCCATTTTGTTTTTCTGCTTCTTTTTCTGTAGCCACAGCCATTCGGGTGATAGAATGTTCTGCTGTTGCTATTGGATCAATAGAACGAGCAAAGGTAAACTGGATGGGGCCTCTTACCTGACCAGCATTCTTACCCGTGGACATGACCGCTCCGAATGTACGGATGTCATAATAATTCTTGCACATGAATAGACGAGCTGCTGCAGTCTTATCTTTAGCCTTCTTCACATCTTCGTCATCATGAGCCTTGTCTATCTCGCTGTTAAGAACCGCCTTCTCCTTAATGAAGATATCATAACCGTCTGACAAATCTTTTGCTACTTGAACGTAGTTGCGAACTTTGCGCTTCAGGCAAACGTCTGTTACCAAGCCCATTCCGGTCTCAGCATCAACACGAGGAAGGTTTCCTGCATCAGGATCACCGTTGGGATTACCGTCCTGTACATCAAACAGGTAAACGAAATCGATTCTGTTATTAATTTCAGCCATATTGTTTATAATTTAAATGTTATTATTTTAGTTCTTGTTTTCATCTTCTTTTTTAGTAAAGAAGTCTTGTCTTTGGTGGTAGTATCCTATAAAGAATCTGCCTTGGTCTTGAAGGTCAAGATGTGCAGGGAAGCCGGTTGCAGGAATCTTGTCGATGATTTCTTGCTTCATCTTCTCATAGAATATTTTTCTGCTTTCGTTAGTCAGTTTCTCCATGTGATGGTAAGAAAGATTGAGAATAGTGGCAAACACCGAAGCAGGTGTTGCACTTGCAGCATTCATGTATCTTTCACAAATGCTTCTGATTCCATTTGCATCTTCTTGAATCTTGTCAAGAACTGCAAAGAGGCGACCGCAGAGGTAACCTTGATTTGTGTTACTTTTGTCTAACATAGTGTCTATCTTTTTATTGTTATCATTTATTCTGTTAAGATAAGCTTTAATGATTGCCATACGAGCTATGCGAATAGCGTTATTATCTTTATTTCCTGACTCTGCTCTTATTCTGCGGATGCATGCTGAGAACAACGTGAATGGATATGGTGTTCCTTGAAAGATGCTCTTGACAACAGCCTCTGGTAGGTTAGGTGTAGCTTCAGATTGCTTTCCGTTAAGAGTGACAGCTGCAAGCATGCTCTTTATTCCCATATATGGTTTCCCGTCTTTACGAGTATCTATAATCTCCATGTCGTCAAAATGACGAAGAATCTTTTCTGCAAATTCTTTCAAAGAGCATTCAGACCAATACACAACGGCAATTCTGGCAGAGTTTGGAGCGAATCCAAGTATATAGAAGCGGTCGTCCAATGAAGTCTTCAAAGTTCCAGAATAAATGGAAGTAAAGACTTTACGCACTTGCTCTATTCTTGCATTTGGGTCATCCTGCTCTTCGTCTGCAAAACCTAATAGATTGAACAGACTCTCTTCCGTCTGTTCTGCTGCCTCGGCATTGGAAGAAGCCCAAAAAACGAAGGTACGATTACCTACACCAAACTTGTTGTGTGACCCTTTTTGCAGCATAGTATTAAGAGCCGTAGTATAGGCAAATTCTGCATCCTTTGAAATTGGCGCATTTTCACATTTCTTCTTGCCGTAAGAATCAATACTCTGTTAATTCTTATGTAATCGATTGAAAATGAGAGAGTTAATTAA
>ENA-UPWO01000137-UPWO01000137.1-human-gut-metagenome-genome-assembly--contig:-NODE-137-length-47761-cov-23.438260_pt1 | contig 47761 bp, 38 predicted proteins | sample MGYA00250056_ERZ773388 | MGnify/ENA primary metagenome ERZ773388 (study PRJEB29103, sample SAMN06112004) | human gut metagenome | biome: human gut; feature: ankylosing spondylitis patient; material...
ATGTAGGAAGAGGTGGAGGTGCGCATAAGGCAATGTTACTGCACGACCGAAAACTTTGTGCGCCTTACCTCCCATTGCAATGAGAGGCTTGCGGCGCACGGGTTCTGTCAAAAAGAGGGCGAAGTCCCGACCTGAGCGTACTCGACCGACTCATTGAACACCTTCGTCGATGAGGCGCTGCTCATAGTTGCAGCCGAGCTCGTGCTTGTTTTCGCAGGCCTTGTGGTACCAAGCCTTGGCGGCCTTCTTGTCCTGAGGAACGCCCCTGCCGTCCTCGTAGATGAAGCCGAGCTTGAGCTGCGCCATGGCGTTGCCCTTTTCGGCGGCGCGGCGGTACCACTTGAGGGCCTCCTCGATGTTCTGCTCGACACCGTTGCCCTTGAAGTACATGTTGCCGAGGGCGAACTGGCTCTCGACGACGCCCTGTTCGGCACGCTCCCTCACGAGCGCGACGTCGGGAGCCGCAGCGGCGGAGGCCGCCGTGAGCGCGGCGATCACGCCTGCGACGATCGAAATGGAAGTCTTGCGGATGTTCATGATGTTCTTCTTCCCGTTCGTTGTTGCGTTGGATGCAGGCCTGAATCCGGCCCTGCGTCCGCTTTCTTGATTATGCCCGTCTTCATGAGCGCAGGCTTAAACCCGACGGCCGAGATGCCTGCCCGTGACGCTTCGGGGCTCTGCGGGCGCATCCTCGGGCACGCCTTCGAAGACGACCGTGCCGCCCGCGTCTCCGCCGCCCGGTCCCAGATCGATCATCCAGTCGGCCGCCCGGATCACGTCGAGGTCGTGCTCGATCACGATCACGGTTGCGCCCGCCTCGACGAGCCGCTCGAAGACCGCCATGAGCGTCGCGACGTTTTCAGGATGCAGGCCGATCGTCGGCTCGTCGAAGACGAAGAGCGCATCATCCTGGCCTCTGCCCATCTCGCCCGCGAGCTTGAGCCGCTGGGCCTCGCCGCCCGAGAGTCTGGGCGTCGCCTCCCCGAGCGTGAGGTAGCCGAGCCCGAGATCCTCGAGCACCCTGAGCCTTGCCGACACGGTCTTCATGTCGGCTGCCGCCCGAAGCGCCGTCGAGACGTCCATGTCCATGAACTCGGGCAGCGTGTACGCTGACTGCGTCCCGTGCGCCCCCGCCGCCTTCGCGGCGCGCCTGATTGCAAAGGCGGCCGGCGCATAGCGGCTTCCCCTGCACGCGGGACACGGCACGTCCACGTCGGGCAGGAACTGCACGTCGAGGCTGATCGAACCCGTGCCGTCGCATTCGGGACAGCGCAGCCTGCCCGTGTTGTACGAGAAGTCGCCCGCCTTCATGCCCGCGGCCTTCGCGTCGGGCGTCTTCGCGAAAGCCTTCCTCAGATCATCGTGCACGTTGGCATAGGTTGCAACCGTCGACCGGACGTTCACGCCGATTGGCGTCGCATCGATGAGCTTCGCCTGACGGATGCCCTGAGCCGAGATCGAGCCGACGTGCGCGGGCAGTGCCGTCCCGTCGATCGCGGCCCTGAGCGCCGGGAGCAGGCTCTCGAGCACGAGCGTCGTCTTGCCCGAACCCGACACGCCCGTCACCACCGTGAGTCTCCCCTTCGGAATCCTCACGCTCAGAGGTTTGACCGTATGGACCGCCTTCGTCTCAAGCAGGATTTCGCCATGCTCGAAAAGACTGTCTCGCGGCGTCTTCGTCCTCACGACCGCGGGTCTCCCCGACAGATAGGGCCCGATCATCGAATCGGAATTCGCCTCGATCTCTCCGACGCTTCCTTCGGCAATGACGCGACCGCCCTCGCGGCCTGCCTTCGGGCCCATCTCGATGATCCGATCGGCCTCTCTCAGGATGTCGACGTCATGATCGACGAGAAGGACCGTGTTGCCGTCCGCCACCAGGTCGTGCATCACGGCCTTGAGCCCCTCGACGTTGGCGGGATGGAGCCCGATCGAAGGTTCGTCCAGCACGTAGAGCACGCCCGTCGTGCGGTTGCGCACGGCCCTCGCGAGCTGCATGCGCTGCCGCTCGCCCGTCGAGAGCGTCGAGGCCGCACGATCAAGCGACAGGTATCCGAGCCCGAGATCCAGAAGCCTCGCGGCCGTGTGTCCGAACGCCTCGCAGAGACTCTCCGCCATCGGCCGCATCTCGGGCGGGAGCGACGCGGGCACGCGGTCGACCCAAGCGCACAGGTCGACGAGCGGCATGCGGGAGACTTCGTCGATCGAGACGCCCATAATCTTCGGCGCCCGCGCGGCCTCCGAGAACCTTGAGCCCCTGCAGTCAGGGCATACATCAAGTCTCAGAAAACGCTCGACACGCTTCATGCCCGACTCGTCCTTCACCTTGGCGAGCGCGTTCTCGACCGTCTTTACGGCTGAGAAGTACGTGAAATCAAGCTCCGCCGCGTCGTTCGATCCCTTCGGATGATAGAAGATGTGCTTCTTCACCATCGGGCCGTCGTAGACGATCGCCTTCTCCTCGGGCGTCAGCTCTCTGAAGGGCACGTTCGTCCTCACGCCCATCGATCGACAGACGTCGGTCATGAGCGACCACATCAATGTGCGCCAGGGCATCACGGCGCCTTCGTCGATCGAAAGCGTCTCGTCGGGAACGAGCGTTGCCCTGTCGACCGACCTCACCATGCCCGTGCCGTCGCAAGTCCTGCAGGCGCCGCCGCTGTTGAAGGCCAGATCCTCCGCACCCGGCGCAAAGAACTTCGCCCCGCAGACCGGACAGACGAGCGCCTTTTCGGCCGCGACGTCGATCGTGGGCCCGACCATGTGGCCGTTCGGACACCTGTGAAACGCAAGGCGCGAAAACATGAGGCGAATCGTGTTGAGCAGCTCGGTCCCTGTTCCGAAGGTACTCCGGATGCCGGGCACGCCCGGTCTCTGATGGAGCGCAAGCGCTGCGGGAACATGGAGCACCTCGTCGACATCGGCCCGCGGCGCCTGCGTAAGCCGCCGGCGCGTATAGGTCGAGAGCGCCTCAAGGTAGCGCCGCGAGCCCTCGGTGTAGAGGACGCCGAGCGCGAGCGACGATTTGCCGGACCCGGAGACGCCCGCCACGCCGACGATTTTATTGAGCGGGATGTCGACGTCGACGTTCCTGAGATTGTGCACGCGCGCGCCGCGCACTTCGATCCTGCTCACCATTGTGCTGTGCTCCGTTTTTTGGAAAGACGTACTCAATCATACGTCCGATGCTCCGCCCAAAAGGCCCGCCTTCGCGACGGAAGACGGGCCGTTCCCGATCGGCCAGGCAGAACGGATCAATGTGGACGTCAGCCCGCTTCGCCCGTCCCGGCGGGTTCGGCAAAAATGAACTTCATGACCTTCTCCGTCACGTCGACGCCGTTCGACCTGATGATGCCGAAGCCCCTTTCGTCGGGTTCGACCGTCACGCGGGCGCGGCACTCGTCCTTCACGCGGCAGGCGAGCGCCTTCGAGTCGACGAGGTCCTTCACGAAGTCGTGCACGGCGACGACGTCGGGACGGGTCTTCATGAGTTCGTCGTCAAGCGGATGAATCTGGACGCCGACATCGAAGTCGGCGAACGTCTTCACATCCTTCCTCACGCCCATCGCGCCCATCGCGCGCACTTCAAGCCTCGGGAAGTCAAGCTCCACGTTCTGCATCTTCAGGCCGAGCCTGCCGTCCTGAGCGGCCTGCATGAGAGGCTCGAGCCCCTGCGGTGCGCCCGGGCGGCAGATGCCCGGCACGCTGCAGACGTCGGCGCCCGCCAGAAGCCTGCCCGCCGCCTCGGGCAGCCACACGTCCTCGGGCGCCGTGACGGAACCCTGGAAGTGCCAATATCGGAGTGCGGAGAGCGGACCTGCATCCGCAGGAGCCTTCTCAAGCGAACCGTCATGCGAGAAGTCGAACCGCCAGCCCGCATTCACCTTCCTCGCCGACAGTCGCAAGGCGCTCCTGCCGAACTTCACGTCGTCCTTTGCGTCGACCTTCTCGAATCCGGAGAATCCCGCGCCGTCGCTTTCAGCCGTGAGGATCACGGGCTCTTCGGTCTCGTCGGGAAGGAACCTGTAGACCAGACGCTCGCCCGCCCAGTTGAGGCGGAAGACGAAGGCGGAGAATCCCCAGTCGCCTTCGACCGGGAGCACGTGGTAGGGCACGCCGCTCGCGGGCGCATACGAAACGAGCCTGCCATCCTTCTCGACGGGTTCGGCCTTCACGATCCTGAAGGTCGTGAGCGCCTCGCCCGAAGCCGTGGTGCGGCCGTCGGCCTCGGCGTCGAGCCAGTGCACGCGCAGGTTCTTCGGCATGAACGGAAGCCCGAAGTCCATCGTCACCTGCGGCGAGGCCTTGTCGACGAAGGCCTGCAACTTGGACGTCGTCCTGAAGTGCCGCACGAAGAGGCTTGGCGCCATGCCCAGACGCCAGACGCATTCACCCCTGAGAGGCATTTCGGGCAGGCCCTGCACATGGAAGACCACCTCGAGCCTTCTCGAGCCGAAGGTCCTTTCGATCTCGGTCACCTCGATGCCCACGCCGGGCACGGGACCGCCCGCCGCCTTCAGGTCAAGGAGCATCTGATCAACCACCGACTGCTGCCAGCCGACATAGCCCGCGTAGCCCGCAGCCAGCAGGCCCGCAAGGCATGCGCCGCCGAAGACAACCCGCTTTCTCCAAGGCATAGGCACCTCCATAGAATTGCCACGAGGGAACATCCGACTTCAGTCGGGTGAGGAATCGCGACTTACTCCTTTCGTAGTTCAGTCAAAAAAGTTTTGCGTGTTTCGAGAAGACTCAGTTTTTTGCAATTGATGTCTGTCCCGATCACAGTTTTGTCAAGGCGACGAATGTTGAATGTGCCTCTAACGCGTCGCCCGAAAACAAACCCAATCTGTCCGCCGATTCTCACCTTGTCGAATAGGCGGAACCCCTTGACGAGGAATGGCGCCTGATTGAGCTTCCTCACTCCACCCTTGAGAATCGAACACTTGTGTATCTGTCGGTTGTGCTTTCGCGTCTGTTGTTGGAAGAGGAAATCTCCTCTTCGCAACGCTTTCAGATTTCCCGCAATGCAGAAGGCGTCGGCGCAATGCGTCTTTGGCAAGCCAAGAGCAATGCGCTTGTGCTTCGTCAGATAGCCGTAGGTGTTCTCGACAGGCAGACTGGGATGCGCCTTGCGCATGCGGTTCAACAATGTCCAACGCATGATGCCCATGAAGGCTTCCGCCCTGAACGAATGACCGCGCTTGACCTTCAACTTGATCTTTCCTGCGTGATATGCCTTGTGGCATGTCTCGCACAGCGTGATCAGGTTGTTTGGCGCATCTCCGCCCGTTTTACGACTCTCAAGATGATGCACGTTGAGGATCGGATCCTTGGATCGGCCTCGACAGTGCTGACAGATATGACCGTCTCTGAAAAGAACGTACTCGCGCACGTTCCAGAATCCAAGCTGGTCGCCCTGCTGATAGCCCGTCCCTTCGACTTCGGGATTCCTGATCTTTTGAATGTCGAAGGATGCGGTTTCAATCACGATCTTGGTAACGGGAAGCAGTCTGCAGACCGCCTCGATGCGCGACATGTGCGCCTGAATGCGGTTTTCAACGGACGGCGCAAGCCATCCCTTGTGCTTTGATCGAACGCGATTGTTGAAGCGCGGAGCGCGGTAGCGCGTCTTTCGATTGCGCCTTGCACGTCGGAATGCCAGACGATCGGCCAGAAGTCCCGTGATGTCCTGTCGAAGCGCGACTTCGGACGCGAAGACCTCCTCCTTTTCCGTCGTGGCGGAAATGCCAACGTGCCTTGCGCCTGCATCGACGCCAAGCGTCACGTCCTGCTTCGTCTCGCCTGTGGCGATGGTCAGCTTGATCGTGAACGGCGTTCGACGCACGACGAAGGCCTTGCCCGCCTTCAGCATGTGTCGCGCCTTTGCTGGCGAACACGGCATCAGCGGCTTGCCGCGCATGTTCAAAACAAAAACTTTCAAAGTATCTCCTTTGCGGATACCCGCAGGCTCCGCTTGCTCGGCCCGAAGGCCGGTTGTTCGACCCGAGGGCCGATTCTCATCCTTCGTCAATGTTGGAATGGGTTTCTTGTCTGCATCACCGTTCCTACCTCTCAGAACTTTTAAACACAGACCGCAGAGCGTGGGACTAGGATAAACATCCCACGGTGCCTGTACATTCCAAACCAACGTAGCTCGCCTCCCAGAGGAGGTTTGCTGAGACTAGTCAATAAAGGCTCTTTGAAGCCTCCGCCTTTAGGCGGGGGTTATTGACGATCATGCACGTGCGACACCGCACGCCGCTCCGGAAACGCCGGAGCATTTCCTTCTATCTTAGTAAAACGCGCGTCTGAAAGACAATCCGCCTGAAGGCGCATGACGGCCGCCCCGCCGCGCCTCCCCCGCTCCTCAGGCTCCGAAGCGATGATACGAAATTCCCTCTTCCCCTCGCGCAGAGACGACCTGGAAAAACCCGCGGGTTAACGCTCCCGTCCGCGGCCCTATTGACGCGGCGGCATCCTGCCTGCATAGTTCTCTTGAGAACACGGCCTTTGCCGTTGCGCCACCCGAAACCCGCCACATGCCCACACGAACTCCCAAGCGCGCCCTTGCTGCCGTCTTCGCCGCCGTCACCCTCGTCACCAGCGTCTTCGCGGTTCCCGGCGTCTGCGCCGAGCCGCCTGCGGACGTCGTCGTGGGCTTCGTCGACAGGCCCGAGCCCGGCTACTACTCCCGCACGGTCATGCCCACGCTCGCCGCCATGGCGAGGGCCATGCCCGACAGGACCGTGACGGGCGTGCGTCTCTCGCCCGACGACCCGATCGCCGACCTCATGCGCCTTCGGCCCGACATTCTCGTCGCCCCCGCTTCCGTCTACATGGAGCTCGAGCTCAACTACGGCGGGCATGCGATCGCGACGCGCAAGACGCGCTGGGCGGACAATCCGAGCGCCTCGGTGGGCGCCGCCGTCGTCGTGAGGGCGGACAACAATGAGATCCGCACGCTCGCCGACCTCCGCGGCAGGCGAATGGCCTCGGGCGGCGCGGACGCCGTCGACGGCTGGCTCGCGCTCGCGTATGAACTCAAGGAGAGGCGCCTGCGCCCCGAGGCCTACCGCGCCCACACGACCTTCCTCAACTTTCCGATGCCCGACGTGATCAGTGCGGTCCTCTCGGGCAAGGTCGAGGCGGGCGTGCTCTCCACCTGCATGCTCGAGCGCGCGGAGCTCGCGGGGCTTCTCAAGCCCGGAGCTCTCAGAGTCGTGGACGAAAAGACCACGCAGGGCTTTTCCTGCCGGCACAGCACGGCGCTCTATCCCGACATCGTCGTGGCCGCGCTCCCGAGAACCGCTCCGGATGTCGTCAAGGCAACGACGCTCGCGCTCCTCTCCATGCCCGAGAACGCCGACTTCGCCTGGCAGGTCGCCACCAACTTTGTCTCAGTGAACAGGCTCTACAAGGAGCTGCACCTCGGTCCCTGGAAGCATCTCGACGACTGGAGCTGGCGGAACCTCTGGAAGAGCTACGGCACGTACGCGCTCATCATCCTCGGCTTCCTCGCCTGGCTCGTCCTCGACGAGATCCGCCTCAAGCAGACCGTCAGGCGCCGCACCGCTGCGCTCACGCAGGCCCTCGCCGAACGCGAGAAGCTCGAGGCCCAGGAGGCCGCCGCCCGCGCCCGCCTCGCGCGCATCGAGCGCACGGGCGCCATCAACCAGCTCTGCGCGATGATCGCACACGAGCTCAAGCAGCCCATGAGTTCGGTCATCAACTACATGACCGTACTCAAGATCAGGCTCGCAGACCGCATCAGCGAAGACGACATCGTCTCCCGCGCGGTTTCGGGCGCCGAGGAGGAGACCCGCCGCATGGCCGCCATCGTCGACCGCGTTCGCGGATACGCCCGCAGGGACATCAACCGCAGCAACGTCGTCGACCTCGACGCCGTCGTCGCGAAGGCCTTCGCCCGCTACTCGCGTCACGCCGCGGGCACGAGCAGGCTCACGCTCTCGAAGCTCCCCGCCGCACGCATCCGCGGCAACGACCTCGAGATCGAGCTTCTCGTCATCAATCTCATGAAGAACGCCGATCAGGCGGCCTGCGACGACACGGGCGAGGACGTTCAGTCCAGACCTGAAGTCACCGTGAGCCTCAGGCTCGAGCCCGACGATGCAGGCGGCCCCGACATGGCCGAGATCGTCGTCGAGGACAACGGCCCCGCCATCTCCGACGAAGCCTTCGGGCGCATGAAGCGCGTGAGCGACAGCGTCAAGGAGGACGGCCTCGGCCTCGGACTCGCCATCGTGCGCAACATCGTCGACGAGCATGGCGGCCGCCTCACCATCGTCCGTCTATCGCCCCGCGGCCTGCGCGTCACCGCCGCGCTCCCGATGTACAGCCCCGCACTGACGCAGCAGGACGAGCAGTCCTGAAGACGGCTGCAGATGCTACGGGCTTGACGCCCGAACGGGCGTTGCGCGGGCATCACGCGAATGCTTCTTCCGAGTACGCCTTCGGGCGTTCGGATACAATCCAACAAACTCCCGCCCTGTCGTGGAAACGCGAATCCCCCGCCCACGGCCGGAGCCGAAAAGCCGCACAGCCTCGAAAACAAGCGTCGGGAAACAAACAAAAGACAAAAGGAGAACAAGATTGCAGCGACCGCTGATCCGCATCGTCGACGACGACAAGGCACTTGCCGGATCCTTCGGGCTTTTGCTCGAGACGATGGGTTGGGACACCGCCGCGTATACGAGCGGCAGGCGGTTCCTCAACAACGACGACCTGTCGCGCCCCGGCTGCATCGTGCTTGACGTGCGAATGCCCGGCCTCACGGGTCCCGAAATCCAGGACAAGCTCATCGAAATGGGATGCAGGCTGCCGATCATCTTCCTTTCGGCCCACGGCAGCATTCCCACCGCCGTGTCCGCGGTACAGAAGGGCGCCGTCGACTTTCTTGAAAAGCCGATCGAGCCCGCCGAACTCATCGCGAAGATCAACGCCGCCGTTGCACGAAGCGTCACCGAGTCCGTCGAGACGATGCACCGAGACCGCCTTCGCGCGCGCTTCGAGACGCTCACCGCCCGCGAACGCGAGATCATCGGCGAAATCCTCAAGGGCGACGGCAGCGAGACCAACAAGCAGATCGCCAGAACGTTCGACCTTGAACTGAGCACCGTCAAGATGCACCGCTCGAACGCCTTCATGAAGCTCGGCGTGCATTCCGCCGCCGAACTCATCAGGCTCGCCCAAGAGGCAGGGATCCATGCAGAGGCGTAAGCTCCTTTCGGCCGCCGGCACATTATTCGCCGCCCCGGCGCTCTTCGCCGCGCCCGCCGTCGAACCCGAGGCGAAGGCCGCATCCGACGCTGCAGGCCGCACTCCTCAGGATCCCGACGACGTCCTCATCATCGGCGCGGGCGGCGCAGGCCTTGCCGCCGCGGTCTCCGCGCTCGAGTCGGGCGCGCGGCGCGTCACCATTCTCGAGCGTGGCGCCTTCGTGGGCGGACACACCGTCATTTCGGCCGGCACCGTCACGATCGCCACCGGCGGCGAGACGCCCGTCGAAGACCTCGCACGCGACATCATCGAAGCCGGCGGACGACCCGAGCTCGCACGCACCCTCGCCGAAAACGCAGGCGCCGCCGTTCAGTGGCTCGGCAGCATGGGCGTGGCCTGGGAGCCCAGGCTCTTCAGGGCGGTGGGCTCCGGCATGAGCGCACGACGCAATCTCTCCACAGGCTCTCAAAGAGGCGGCTGGGACATGATCCAGGCGCTCTCCGAGCGCGCCCGCACCCTCGGTGCGAAGACGCTCTTCGAAACACGCGCCTGTCGCCTTCTGCTTGAGAACGGCCGCGTCGGCGGCGTCGCCGCCAGAACCGCTTCGGGCGACGAAGTACTCCGCTACGCCCGAGCCGTCGTGCTCGCCACGGGCGGCTTCAGCGGCAACCACGAGCTCAGAAGCCGCTTCGCACCCCGACTCGACTCCTCCTACGGCACCACGGCGGACACATTCGGACTCACGCCCGACCTCGCCCGCGGAGACGGCATCCTCATGGGCGAAGCCGCAGGCGCGCAGCTCGTCGACATGGACGCCGTCGAGTGCATTCCCTATGCCGGCGGCCGCGTGCTCGACTATGCCGGGGCCGAAGTGTGGATCAATGCCGAGGGCGACAGATTCGTCAACGAGGAGGCCACCTTCGACGTCATCGCCGCCGCCATGCAGGAACAGACCGGGGGCTTCATGTGGACGATCACCGACGCCAAGTCCCAGAAGGGCGCCAACTTCGGATCGAAGCTCTCCGCCGGCCTCGTGAGGGAGGCCAGGTCCCTCACCGCGCTCGCCCACGACATCGGCATCTCGATCGAGAGGCTCAGCTTCACGATGAACAGCTACAACCGCATGGTCGCCCTGGGCAAGGACCCGCGTTTCGGACGCACGACCTTCCTGCAGACGATCGACACGCCGCCCTTCTACTACGGCATCGAGCGTCTGTGCGTGCACATCACGATGGGCGGACTCCTCATCGACGCAGACGCCCGGGTCCTCGACCGTATGAACGCCCCCGTCCCCGGCCTCTTCGCCGCAGGCGAGACCACGGGCGGCGTCCACGGACGAAAGCGCCTCGGCGGCAACGCCCTCACCGACGCCTTCGTCTTCGGGCGCATCGCGGGTGCGGGCGCCGCACGCCTCGCGCTTGGCCGCTGCCCCCCCGGACGCATCAGCCCGCACTCCATCCGCACAGGGAGCCGCGCACCCGCGTGACGCTCCCATCTGCCTTATCGACATTCCTCAGCCTCCCCCGAGTCTCTGACCGCCCCCCTTCGAAAACGCCCGTCTCCCCTCTCCCCGAGTCGTTTCAAGACGACGCGGCCTCGCTGTCGAGGCGGTCCAAATCCCGGCTCCTGCCCCTTCTTCAGGGTTAACACCACCTCCCACGGCCACCTCCCCCGAGCCGTATTTTTCTTTCTTAGCAATCCTTAAGATTTGGCACAGAAGGAAGCGGAATCATCCGCCCGCTTCCAACCCATCTGCCCGCATTCCCCCCCCCGGGCGCGTCAGGCTGATCCTCCACTGCCTGCGGCGCGCCTCATGAATCCGGGCGGCCCCACAAGGAGAATGACATGCTTTTGAAGTCTTATCTGGCAGCCGTCGTCCTGACCTTTGGTCTTGCATCCGGCGCTCATGCCGCCGCGGTCACGATCAATGGTCCGCACGCCTCTCTCGACTGCACGACCTGCCACGCCAACGGCCAGTTCAAGGCCCCCGCCAAGGAAACCTGCTTCCAGTGCCACCAGTCCTATCAGACTGTCGCTGAACGCACCGCCAAGATGAATCCCAACCCGCACAGCAATCACCGCGGCGAAAAGGATTGCAATGCCTGCCACAGCATGCACGGCAAGTCCCATTTCGAATGCAACGACTGCCACAACTTTGCGATCCGCATGAAGGGTGAATGATCATGACTGAAAAGATGCTTTCCCGCCGCCATTTTCTCGGCACCGCCGCCACCGCCGCCGCTGCAGGCGCCGCCGCTCCGGCCTTTGCCGCCTCCACCTCCGCCTCCGGCATGCCCGCCAAGTGGGACATGGAAACCGATGTCGTCGTTCTCGGCTGCGGCGGCGCCGGCATGATGGCCGCCTGCCAGGTTGTCGACGCAGGCAAGAAGGTCGAAGTCTTCGACGCCGGCCTCTCCCCGTTCCATACTGCCACCAATCTCTGCGGCGGCCTCTTCACCGCCTACGGCTCCAAGCTCCAGAAGGCCGACCCGACCATCAAGGACAGCTGGGAGGCCTTTGCAGAAGACATCATGGCCTACGGCAACTACATGAGCCTCAAGGAACCGGTCTACGCCTTCGCCAAGCACTCCGGCGAAGCCTTCGACTGGCTTTCCGACCACGGTCTTGCCGCTCATCATCTTGAAAACTACGCCGGCCACACGCATCGCCGCGCCCATCGTCAGGATTCCTTCAAGGGGCGCGACTACATCGAATGCCTCGTGAAGCAGTTCGCCGAACGCAAAATCGAGATCCATCACTCCATGCCCGTCACGCGCTTCTGGTTTGATGAAAAGGCCAACCGCGTTGTCGGCGTCCAGTGCGGCCGCGACGACAAGGTCGTCAACTGCCGCGCCCGCCTCGGCGTCATCATGGCCACGGGCGGCATCACGGGCACGCCCGAGTCTCTTGACCGCTGGGTTCCGTCCGTCGCCGGCAAGGGCGTCGTAATCGGCGGCCCGAACAACGACGGCTCCGCCATGCTCACCGCCGTGCGCGACGTCGGCGTTCCGCTCTCCCACATGCAGTACATCGCCTCGTATCCCTGCGGCATCGTCACCGGCGGCCGCAACGGCCCGTACTGCCGCTGGTGGTTCATCACCAACCAGGGCGGCATCCTCGTCAACAAGAACGGCAAGCGCTTCGTGACGGAAAAGGAAGGCATCTGCCACGTCACGCCGCACCTCGCCCACAACCCGGACGGCTGCCACTACGTGCTCGCCGACCAGGCCACCTGGGACCGCACGCTCAAGACGATCAAGCTCTCTGCTCTTGTCGGCCTGCCCTCCTGGACCGAAGAACGCGTCCTCAAGGAATTCGAACTCGGCAAGAACCTCTGGAAGGCCGACACGCTTGAAGAGCTCTGCCAGAAGTCCGGCATGAACCTCGAAGGCCTCAAGGGCCAGATCGAACTCTGGAACAAGGCCGTCGAAACGAAGAACGACACGCAGTTCGGCCGTACCGACCAGCAGCACAAGATCGGTGCCGGTCCGTACCGCATGATCCGCATGTTCCCGTGGAACAACCTCTCCTGCGGCGGCGTGCGCGTCACCGAGCACTTCGAAGTCCTCGGCTGGGACATGAAGCCCGTCAACGGCTTCTACGCTGCGGGGGAAACGGTGGCCGGCGTCCACGGCGCCTTCTACTGCGGCGGCAACGCCTGCGGCTTCGCCCACACTTCCGGCTACATGGCCGGCAAGTACATCACGGGCTACAAGGAAGCCTAACCGGCAGCAGCCGATTCTCTGGGCTCTAAGCGCAGGGAGCTTCTCCTCGAAAAAGGCGCCGTCCTCTTCTCCTTGGGGCGGCTCCTTCCTGAGGCTCGGGTCAGATCCTTCACCCGGGCCTCTTTTATGTCTTGACATCTCCAAGATCCTGACCGATCCTTTAGTATTCGCTTCGAGAGCGTGGATCTCGGTGGAGCGCCACCTCTACGAAGGCGGCTCCCCGAGGTTCATCAGTTCTGGACGCGGACTGCATTCGTTCGAAGGGAAGACCAATCGCACCGGCATCATATGGAAAGCAGATCCGCAATGCGTAACCGTCTGCAAGCACGTGTACCGTGTTCGCGTTGCCAAGCACGACGACTGGCTCACCCGAGCTTTGCAGGATCCGACGGATCCCACAAAGCCCAGAAAGGTGAAGTACTGTCCTAGCCGGAGTAACAGCCTGGCTTGACGCCGGTGTCGTAGTCATTCAAGCTCGAGAAGGCATCACCGAGCGCGAGTTCGGGAGGTTCCGAGGGCGGGAGATTCCTTCCCTTGCCGTACAAGGGCTGCGTCAGCAGGGATTTCGTGGTCGGAGTGACAGCAAATCGGGGACAACCCCGAGGCGAAAAGCCTCGACTGTACCGAAATTCAGTGGGGAGGTTGTTTAGCAAGTCCCGCAAACGCGGTATCCGGACCACAATCGCCCCGCTTCGCCACGGCCGCAATCGTCTTCACGACATCGACCTTCCGCGTGCAGGAAATTCTCCGGAAAATGTCTCACTTCGGGGTTGTCCCCTAGGCGAAAACCTGTATACTTCGTCGTCCGATGCAGGAAGGCCCGCGGGGCCGAATGCATCCAAACCGCAAAAATTCATCTGCCGGCCGGACTCCGAGGGAGTGCGGTCTTTTTTTCGCACGGATCATCTCCATCATGCTTGAAACTTTTGGCATCCTCAACATCTGGGCCTATGCGCTCGGCGCTCTGATCATCGTCATGATCCCCGGCCCGAACACGCTCTTCGTGCTCAAGACGAGCATCGTCGACGGCCGCCGCGCGGGCTTCACCGCCGCTGCGGGCGTCTTCACGGGCGACGCCGTTCTGGTCTTCCTCGCCTACCTCGGCATCGCGGCCCTCGTGCTCGCGCACCCCGAGGTCTTCTTCTGGCTCAAGATCCTCGGCGCCGCGTACCTTGCCTGGCTCGGCGGCAAGGCCATCCACGCCACGTTCTTCGCCAAGAAGGCCGAAAAGGCCGAAGGCGAATCCGAAGTCGTCGTCAAGAAGAGCCGCAGCCTCGTCAAGGTCTACCGCAACGCCCTTGCGCTGAGCCTCACGAACCCGAAGTCGATTCTCTTCTACGTCTCCTTCTTCGTGCAGTTCATCGATCCGGCTTTCGACAATCCGGCGATCTCCTACACCATCCTCGCCCTGATCCTTGAATGCTTCAGCATGGCCTGGATGACGCTCCTCATCACCGCGGGCGCCGACCTTCTCAAGTTCTTCGGCCGTCGTCCGTCCGTCGCGAAGCTCGGCAACACCGCCATGGGCAGCATGTTCCTGCTCTTTGCATCGAAGCTCGCGCTCGACGCCTGACGCTCCGACGGGACAAGCACCAAATAAGACGGCCTGCAATCCGAATGTGGAATGCAGGCCGTCTTGTTTTGCCTCTCCCAGAATTTCGAAGACGTCTACCGGGCCGAGGCCGTCGTCATCTGCAACTCGCGCGGTGACTGCTGAACCATCCGAGAGCAGGTTGCGACCCCGTGATTTTATCACACCATGTTCGAGCACTTTATGCGTCGAACTGCTCGCGCGTCCTCGGCTCGCGGGCGAGCAGGCTCGCCACCTCGGTCCTGAAGTCGGAGACCTCTTCGAGCGCCATGAGCGTGCGTGCGAGCTCCTCGGTCTCCTCCTCGGTGAAGACCATGCCGACCACGCCCCTGAACTTCCTGAGAAGCGCCTCGTCGGTGACGGGATTGGTCGGTGCGCCGAGCGGCATCGGCACGTGTTCGCGCCAGCTGCGGCCGTCCTTGAGCGTCACCTCGACGATCGGCTCGTCGTCGTCCTTCTGGCTCTTGTCGACCGTGAAGCGCACGCGCGCCATCATGGCGGCGACGCGCGGGTCCTCACGCCGGGCGCGCGCAAACGAGGGAAGGCCTGCGGAGCCGAAGACGAGGTCGGCCGCCACGCTGTAGGGGATGGAGAGCTGGGCCGAGTTCATCGGATGAAGCGTCGCGTGACCGCACATGCCGTAGACGAACGGATTGATGATCACGTGCACCTCCTCGACGTCATCGGCCGTGAAGCCGTGTGCGGCGCGCAGGTTGTCGACGGCGTCGATTGCGGCATGGGTGGAGCGGCAGGAGGCGTGCGGCTTGATGGAGACGCGCCCGAGCTTCCAGTTCTCGCCGAGTTCGCGCAGATAAGCATCCGGATCGCTCGAGGTCGGCGCGAAGGAATGGTTGAAGCCGCCCCAGACCTCCTCGAAGACGTGCGTCGGCCCCGTGAAGCCGCGGCGTGCGAGCACGGCGCTCATCAGACCGCCCCAGGCTGCATGGCCCGCATGCATGCGCTTGCTCTGCGCGCCGTCGTGCACGCAGCACCAGAGGCCGGAGGAGAAGGACGAGGCAAGGCCGAGCGCATTCTGCGTCTCCCTCACGGAAAGGCCCAGGATGCGGGCTGCGGCTGCGGCCGCACCGAACGTGCCGCAGGTGCCCGTCGAGTGGAAGCCCGCGCCGTTGTGCGGTTCATAGGCGCCGCAGGCCTCGAGCGGACGGCGGGCGACGTCGTAGCCGATCACCACCGCGTCGATGAACTCGCGCCCCGTCACGGGACGGTCCGCAAGCTCCACCGCGGCGACGGCCGCAGGCACCACCACGGCGCCCGAATGGTCGCATCCGCCCGTGTCGTCAAGCTCGAAGGCATGCGAGGCCGTGCCGTTGACGAGCGCGGCGTTGACGGGCGTCATCGTCTCGCCGCGGCCCCAGAGCGTGGCCCTGCCGGGCCCCTCGCCTTCTTCGCGAAGCACGGCCGTCAGGCGCTGCGCCTCAACCGAGACGGCCCCCGCAACGCCCGCGCCGATGGAGTCGAGAATGTGGCGCACGGCCTTCTTCACCATCGCGTCGGGCACGGCCTCGGAGGGCGTCTCCACGACGAATCGGGCGAGCACCTCGCTCTTGAGAACATTCGGAACAGCGGTTTCAGTCACTTCAGGCTCCTTTCGTGAATTCAGTCGTCAGGGCAATCCATGACTGCCCACGGGTCACGCCAATAATACCGAAAACCCGCTGCCGACGTGCATGCGGAGCCTTCGAACACAACGAGCGCCAAGCACCCCGTAAAAACCATGATGTGTGTCAGTGCAACAAACTGTAAAATACCGCGTGGCGGCCCCTGACTGAAATACTGCCGCCTCCCTCCAACAACCAAAAAGAAAGCTTTACAACCATGGAAATGGATTTCAACTTCTGGCTCCAGTTCGCCATCGTTATGGTCTGCGTAGCCATCGGCGGCCGTCTGGGCGGCGTCGGCCTCGGTGCGGCCGGCGGTCTCGGCGTGTGCCTTCTCGTCCTCGTTCTTGGCGTTCCCCCGGGTTCTCCTCCGATTTCCGTCCTGCTCATCATCACGGCGGTCATCGCCTGTACGTCCGTCCTTCAGGGTTCGGGCGGTCTTGACCTGATGGTCCGTTGGGCCGAGAAGCTCCTTCGCCGCTGGCCGAAGATGATTACCATCGTGGGGCCGCTCGTGTGCTCCTTCTTCGTGATGGTCGTGGGCACGTCCTACGTGGCCTTCGCGGTCTATCCCGTGGTCGCCGAAGTGGCGGCCTCGGCTCGCGTGCGCCCCGAGCGCGCCGTTTCGGCATCCGTGATCTGCGCCGGCATCGCCGTGATGGCCTCGCCCATGTCCGCCGCCATGGCCGCCATGGTGGGCATCATGGCCACTCAGGGCGTCGAATTCCATCAGATTCTGGCCGTGACGATCCCGACCTTCATCCTCTCGCTCTTCTGCGCCGCCCTCTCCGTGTTCTGGCGCGGCAAGGAGCTCGAGGACGACCCGGAATTCAAGGCCCGCCTCGCCAACGGCGACTACCAGTGGCTCGCCACGCACTCCACGACTGAAATGAAGTTCGCGGAGGCTCCGTTTGCCCGCCGTGCCGTCTGCATCTTCCTGCTCGGCATTCTGGTCTCGATTCTCGTGGGCTCCGTCTCCGACCTGCGTCCGTCCTGGACAGTCGGCGAAAAGACCACGCTTCTTCCTATCCCGAACATCATCCAGATGGTGATGCTCGCCACGGCCTTCTTCATCATCATGCTCTGCCGCGTCCCGTCCGCGAAGTTCGCCTCGGGCTCCGTGTTCCGCTCCGGCCTCATCGGCGTCGTGGGCGTCTTCGGCATCGCCTGGTGTACGGGCACGTTCTTCGACCAGCACACCAAGGTCCTCGCCGACGCCTTCGCCGGCCTCGCCAAGGATGCGCCGTTCGTCTTCTGCCTTGCTACCTTCTGCGTCTCCACCGTCATCTTCTCCCCTACGGTCTCCACGACGATCATGATCCCGCTCGGCCTCAAGTTCGGCCTGCCGCCCGAGTTCCTCGTCGGCACCTGGGCCTGCTGCTACGGCGACTTCATCATCCCGGGCGGCGCGCAGATCGGCTGCACGGCCTTCGACCGCACGGGCACGACGCGTCTGGGCACCTTCGTGATCAACCACTCCTACCTGCGTCCGGGCCTCGTCTTCGTGACCTGCGGCACGTTCATCGGCTGGGGCATCTCCAAGCTGGTCTTCTGATCGGCCTGATCCCGAAAGTCCATATCGAAACGGGCGTCCTCCATGCCGGAGGGCGCCCGTTTTCACATTCGGTGGAATGCACGAAGGGGCGCGGATTCAGCATCCGGCGCCCCTTCAATTGTCCCTTGTCCTCGTCCTTCAGCCTCCCGTCCGGAGAGACGGAGAGAGGAAGGAGCGGATCCTGCCGACTACTTTGCAGCCTTCGCCTCGTCGGGCTTCGCTTCAGCGGCCTTGAGGGCTCCCTCGATCGCCTGCCTCATGCTCGACTCGTCCATGTAGCCCTGGTGCCAGCCGAGCTCCTTGCCGTCCTTGTCGAAGAGGATCTGGGTGGGCACGGCCGCGATGCGGAAGTACGGCACGAGTTCGGGGTATTCGGAGGTGTTGATCTCGCGGATGGCGGCGCGGCCCTCGTACTCCTGGTCAAGCTTCCTGAGCGCGGGCTCCATCAGGCGGCAGGGCTGGCAGCCGTCCGCGCTGAAGGTGACGAAGGTCACCATGCCGGGCTCGGGCACCTTGCCGTCGAGCTTCGCATGAGCGGGTGAGGCCAGCACGGCGGCAGTCGCAAGGGCGCCGAGAAGAAGTCGAGTGTTCATGACGAATCCGTTTCGTTTGATGATGATTGAATTCAAGACCTGCCGCACGTTTTGCGGCAGAACCTTCCGATGATAGCGCACAAGGGATGGACGGTTGCGCCGAACTGCGTTCGGATTTTCCCTTCCTTCCGAATACGAAACCGCGAATGCCGAAGTCTCGAGACTACAATCCATGGATCAGAACATTTCGGGAATCCGCCATGCAGCCTTGTGCCATCTCCGTCATCAAGGGCGACATCACGACGCTCGATGTCGACGCCATCATCAATTCCGCCAACCGCTCGCTTCTCGGAGGCGGCGGCGTGGACCGCGCCATCCACCGCGCCGCGGGCCGCGAGCTCCTCGCCGAGTGCATCGAGCTCTGCGGCTGTCCCGTGGGCGAGAGCCGGCTCACGAAGGGCTACGCGCTCCCCGCCCGTCACGTGATCCACACCGTCGGCCCCGTCTGGCTCGGCGGCGCATCGGACGAGGTCGAGACGCTTCGCCGCGCCGTCACGTCCGCACTCGACATTGCGCGAGACATGAAGTTCGAGACCGTTGCCTTCTGCTGCATCAGCCGCGGCATCCACCGCTTTCCTGTGGACCTCACCGCGAAGACCACGCTCGAGGCGATGCTGGCGCACGATTTTGCGGGCCGCGTGACCGTCTGCGCCTACACCGACGAGGACCTCGAGGCCTACAAGGCGCTTCTGCCGCAATGACCTCGAGACCCCGTGCGGGTTTTCCCTCATCGAGTTATTAAGCAAAACACCATCCTCCTTGGGCAGAATTCCAAGATTTCTTACACACAGACGCTGACCGCCATGACGTCCCTTCGAATCAAATCCGCTCTTCTTTTCTCCCTGATGCTTTCGGCCGCCGCCCTTTCTTACGCAGCGCACGCCGCACCGGCCGCCGCTCCCGCCGCATCGGCCGAACCTGCTTCCGGGACCATGGTCATGACGGCCCGCGAGACGCCCGAGGCCGCCTGCGCCCGCGGCGAGGCCGCCGCCTGCACAGTGGCCGCGCTTCGCGTGCTTCCGTCCGTCGACAAGGCCCGGAGTGAGCAAAAGGCCGTCGGCGAGGCCCGCGCCCTCTTTGAGAAGGGCTGCAGAGGCGGGGACCCCGAGTCCTGCCGTCATCTCGGTCTTCTGCTTGCCGAGGGCAGGATCTATTCGGCCGACCTTCCGGCCGCGAAGGAACTTCTCTCGCGCGGCTGCACGATCGGCGACGACCGCAGCTGCCGTGAAATGGCCCGCATCGCCAACGACGCGGGCGAGCACGAGGCGTTGGTCTCCTGGCTCGGCAAATCCTGCATGCTCGGCAACGAGACGTCCTGCATGCGCACCGCCACCCTCGACCGCTCCGACGACCGTGTGCGCTGGGTTGAGGAGGCCTGCAGGCTCGGCCGCATGGACGCCTGCCTCGACGCGGCCGAGCGCCGCCAGAACGGCAACGGCGTGCCCGTCGACATGAAGCTTGCCCTTCAGAACTACCAGGCCGCCTGCCGCCTGAGCAACGCCCCGTCGTGCTTCCGCGCCGCCAAGATCCTGCGCTCTGGCGACGGCGTCAAGGCCGATCCGAAGGCCGCCGCCGTCTGGTACGACAAGGCCTGCCAGATGCGCCAGACCCGCGCCTGCGCCATCCTCGGCGACCTCTACCTCTCGGGCGAGGGCGTCGACAAGGACGATGTCCGCGCCAGGTTCTACCACAACATTGCCTGCTCGAGCGGCCTTCGCTCGAGCTGCCCCAAGGCCGGCCGCTGAGCCCGCCAGCCGAGCCCGAATCGAACTTCCGGTGGGACAAAATCCACTCAAGGACCTAGTCCCACTGGCGTTCACAGCGAATACACTCCCGCTGATACCTTCAGGATCAGCCCCCCGGAGACCACCTCCGGCCCTCCCCGCAGACGACGTACTCCCTTCCCCCGCCCCGCCCGGACCGCAGTCATTCCCGACTTCCCCTATTCCCGACCGGATCACCCGTCAATTTCCGTCCACACACACCCAAAGTTTGTAACCGTTCATTTCCGAATTACCCCATAGATCCGTGTAAAGGCCTCTGCGACTAGGGAGATTAGCCAATTGCGGTTTGCGCAAGGTTCCGTGCGTCTTGCGGCGACGATAGCGTTTTCTTAGTTCGACTCTCTCATTCTGTGTAAAATGAATCCGCATCGGGAACAGGATTTTGACGCAAAGTATCGCCGATTCCCGTTCACCTAGGTGCATACTCCGAATCGCGATTCAGCTGTTTGAGGTATTTTATAAGCAACAAGAGATATCAACGGACCCACAAAAGCCGTCGATATCCGAAAAACCAGCTGATCTCATTACACATTCACAAGGGGACTATCGTGAATTCCACCTCGACCGACACACTCGGCGGCCGCATTGGCTCCGAACTCAAGCGTTCCGGCATCTCCATGCGCGAGCTCGCCCGCCGCATCGACATCGCCCAGCCTTCCATTTCCAAGTGGTGCTCCAACCAGGCCGTTCCGCGCGTCATCTATCTTGAGCGCATGGCCAAGGTCTTCGGCGTTTCCGCCCACTGGCTCACCTACGGCGAGCACGCCTCCGGCCGTGACGAAGTCGTCATCCGCCCGCGTCCCGAATCCTCCGAAACGATCGGCCTGTCGCTCACGGCCGACAGCGCCAAGCGCACCTTCGGCACGGAAGCCAACAAGCTCTCGCTCTTCACGCAGGAATCCGACGACATGGCTCCGACGATCCGCAGCGGCAGCCTCGTGGTCATCAACCATACGATCAACAAGGTGATCGGCTCCGGCGTCTACCTCGTCCAGGTCGGCGAAACGAAGGAACTTCGCCGCATCCAGCCGCTCGTTGACGGCACGCTCGACATCCGCATCGACAATCCCAAGCGCTTTGCGAACGAAATCGCCACCGACGACAAGATCGTCATTCTCGGCAAGGTGCTCTCCACGGTTTCCGTGAAGCACATCCGCTAAGCAGCGATCAGAACAAAGGGCCTCCCTTCCGGAGGCCCTTTTTCTTTGTCCCCGATCAGATCGCCATCGAGCGCCGGTCCGATGAGGACATAACCGGCCGGCTCGAACGAGTGGGGAAATGTCGAAGCACCCTGTTTCACACACAAACACTATCCATGACCACGAATCGTGCTGCGTCCTTCCTTCGGAGGCCGGGCATGCATTTCGTCCTCAGTCGACGCCCGGCATCTCGTCCCAGCACGTCGTGCTGCAGGGCGTCATGCGGTCCCTGCGCATCTCCCAGCCGTCCGCCTGCAGGCAGGCCGCCGTCCTGATCGCGCCCCGCCCGAAGCGTCCCGTGATCATGTCGGCGGTCATCATGAGCCTTCTGCACCGCTCACGGGCCGAATCGTCCTCGGGCTCGTCGAAGAGGGACTGCGGCTGCACGCATCGCGCTGCGCCGTCGACGGCGGGCACGAGTCCCGAGAGCACCACGCCGAGCCTGCAGTAGGCGAAGCCCCTTCGCCAGGCCCTTCTCACGAGCGCCTCGGCGACCGCCGTGAGCTCGATGGTGTCGGCTGTCGGCCGCAGGAGCCTTTCGCCCACCTCGGCCGAATGCTGCGGCTCGTTCTCCCTGAAGCGGCTCGTGCTGAAGAGAACGCCCACGTGCGTCGCCTCGCTTCCCTCGCGCCGAAGCACGCGGGCCGCGCTCTCCATGCGCACGGAGGCCGCGCACAGCAGGCCGTCGAGGTCGGAGACGGGCGCCGAGAAGCTGCGGGAGCGCACGATCTGCTTTCTCCCCGGCGGCGTCTCCTCAAGCTCGATGCAGCAGCGCCCCTGGAGTTCGAGCCAGGTTCGCTCGAGCACCACGCCGCCCAGGCGCCTCACGACGCCGCCCGGCACCCTCACGAAGTCGAGCACCGTCCGCACGCCGAGGGCCTCGAGCTTGGCGGCCGTCCTGCCTCCCACGCCCCAGACCTCCGAGACGGGCGTCACCGCAAAGGCCTTCTCCCTGCGCGCGGGCGAAAGGTCGTCCCAGTTGAGGACGCCCCCGAAGACGGAATGAACCTTGGCCCAGTGGTCGCAGAGCTTGGCGAGCGTCTTCGTGGGCGCAATGCCCGCACAGGTCGGAATCCCCGTCCACTTGAGCACGCGAGCCCTCGCCTCGCGGCCGAGCGCCGTAAGATTCTCCATGCCCGAGACGTCCGCAAACTGCTCGTCGATCGAATAGATCTCCTGCCTCGGCACGAGCGTGCGGATCACCGCCATCATGCGGTCCGACATCGACTGATAGAGCTCGTAGTTGCTCGAGAGCACCGCGACGCCGTGCCGCTCGGCGAGCTCCCTGATCTGAAAGTACGGGACGCCCCGCGCAATGCCGAGCGCCTTCGCCTCGACCGTCCTCGTCACGACGCAGCCGTCGTTGTTCGAGAGGACCACCACGGGGCGGCGCCTGAGCGTGGGATCGAACACCCTGTGCACCGAGGCATAGAAGGTGTTGCCGTCAATGTGAAGAAAGCGCGTCGTCATGCAGGACTCCTCCCGTCGACAGGCGCACGGCCTAGGGGCCGCGCCCGAGAATGCGGCCGAGCGCCGTCACGACGCCAGCCACCCTGAAGTCGTCCCACTCGGTGGGACGCAGGATCCTGTAGTTGCCCTCCTTGTTCTCGGGCCTCAGCTCAATGACGCCGTCAATGCGCTTGAAGCGCTTGATCGTGAGCGCGCCGCCGAGATAGGCGAGCACGATGTCGCCGTCGACGGGCTCCTTCGAGCTGTCGACGAGCAGAATGTCGCCCGAGGAGATCCCCGCGTCGATCATCGAGTCGCCGTCCGCCTCGATCACGAAGGTCGTGTGGGGCTTGCGCACGAAGAAATCGTTCAGGTTGAACTCCTCGCTCGCATAGTCGTCCGCCGGAGACGGAAAGCCGCACGAGCCCTTCATCTCGACGCGCGTGACGTTGTCCTTCGAATCGGTTTCAAGCGGCACGCGCCCGACGACGCGTACGTTGAGGTGCTCGCGAGGCAGCACGTCCGCAGGCCGGTCCTCCCCTTCGGGCGCCTCCTCCCGCGTCATGTCCGCACGAATGAGGCCCCTCAGGTAGCGGTTGCCGCCCTTTCGCCTGCAGTGCTCGGCCTCATCGGGCCTGAGCCTCACGCTTCTCACCTCGGAATAGGTTCCCGATCCCTTCGGACGGCCCGCGCCCGTGCGCGCACCGCCCCTCGCGGGCGAACCCGCTTCCCTCTTGTCCTCTTCCGACATCCCGGCCTCCTTCAGACAACCTCATCCAATGCCGGAATTGTAGCTCAAAAATCAAATTAAAAGCCGCGTCACCCGAAAACCCCGTTCCGCATCACCATTTGCGAATCTCAAAAAAAGCGGACGGCCCGCAGGATTCCTCTCAATCCTGCGGGCCGTCCGCCTTGCAGTCGCAGTGACTGCGTCTCTTTTTAGAGCACCTCCGGACGGAGCTTCTTCGGGCCCCGCTTGAGGCCGATCACCGAGAGCTCTTCACCGAAGGTCTCGCGATGCTTCTTCCACTTGCGGATCGTCTGCGGGTGCGCGCTGAGCTTTCTTGCGATCTCAACGCAGTTCATGCCGGCGTCAAGCATCTCGAATGCGCGCTTGCGAACGTTCTGAAGCGCTTCGGGATGCATCTGCTGCAGGCCACTTTCGCGTCGACCCTGCGACACGGTGTCAAGCGGGGGGAGCGAATGAGCACTCCACCGCATGTAGGACTGCTGGCACGGCAGCGGGTAGGTCACCCGGTCAATCGAACAGAATTCAGTCATGTTTGCCTCCTGTTTGTCAAGCCCCCTTGTCGGGGGGACGGATTCGATGCTAACACGTGAACGCCTCCGACGTCCCTCTCCCACAGGGGGCAGTTGCTCAAAAGTCGCACCTAGACTCAGGGTTTTTACCCAACATCCCTTCGCTTTTTCCGACGCGACATTCGGAGGGTTTTCCCGACCTTGACGAAGCTCAAGAAAAACCATGCTGGGCTCGACCTTCGACTTGCGTATTTTTCCCTAGTTTTCGGCGATTGTTTTTTTCAATTGACAGAACGCTCGAATGACTTGAACTTAACATTCGGCAAAAACGAACGAAGAGTGTAAAGATTGGCCATAAACATCGACCGGATCAAGCCCATTGTTTTCCCATACAATCGTGAGTCGAAATTGAAGGCTCTTTTGAGCGGGCCGTGCGTCCGGAGCGCGAAATCTGTACACTGCTCCGATAATCTCGAACGGATCCCTCATGAAGCTCTTCATCGCCGAAAAGCCCTCCGTTGCCAAGGCCATCGCCGCCGAGCTCGGCGTATCGGGCCGAGGCGACGGGTTCATCAACTGCCGAAACGACGTGGTCGTCACCTGGTGCTTCGGCCATCTTCTCGAGCAGGCCGAGCCCGACGCCTACCTGCCCGACGACATTCCGAAGACGAAGAAGGGGCGCAAGATCTGGCGCATGCAGGACCTGCCCATCTTTCCGCAGCACTGGCTGATGGAGGCGAAGAGCGAGCGCGGTGCGAAGAAGCAGCTCTCGGTGATCGGCAAATTGCTCAAGTCTGCGGCAACGGTCGTCAACGCGGGCGACCCCGACCGCGAGGGACAGCTCCTCGTCGACGAGGTGCTCGAGCACTTCAGGGCCCGACAGCCCGTCGAGCGATTCTGGGTTTCGGCGGTGGACCCCGCCTCCATCCGAAAAGGCCTCGCCAAGCTCGGCGACAACCGCAGCTACGCGGGCATGCGCGACGCCGCGCGCGGACGCTCCCGCGCCGACTGGCTGCTCGGCATGAACCTCTCACGCGCCTACACGCTCGCGGGCGGCGACGGACTCCTCGCCGTGGGCCGCGTGCAGACGCCGACGCTCTTCATGGTCGCACGACGCGACTACGTGGTGCGCAACTTCACGCCCGTGCCCTACCTCTCGATCACGGCTGACCTCGCCAAAGAGACCGTCCCCTTCACCGCACGCTGGAAGCCCGGCCCCGACCAGAAGGGCCTCGACGAGGAAGGCAGGCTCCTCATCGACCTCGACGTCGGCCGCGCGCTCGTCGAACGGCTCTCGAAGGAAAAGACCGCCACGGTGCTCTCCGCCGAGACGAAGCGCCGCAAGGCCAATCCGCCCAAGGCCTACTCGCTCGCCGACATCCAGATCGAGGCGAGCAAGCGCTTCGGCATGACGGCCGAGAACACGCTCAAGGTCTGCCAGTCGCTCTACGAAGTCAGGAAGATCACGAGCTATCCTCGTACTGACTGCGGCTATCTGCCCGAATCCCAGCACGCGGACGCGCCCGCCGTGCTCGCCGCCGTCGCCAGGAACTTCCCCGCCGCTGCTCCCGCCTGCGCCAAGGCCGATCCGAAGCTCAAGAGCCCGACCTTCAACGACAAGAAGGTGACGGCGCACCACGGCATCGTGCCCGTCGCCAACACGATCGATCCCGCCACGCTCACCCGCGAGGAAGCCGACATCTACCGCCTCATCGTGAGGCGCTACATCGCGCAGTTCTTCCCGGTGCACGAGTTCGACGCAACCGAGGTCGTGCTCGGAATCGGCGACGAGACCTTCACCGCCAAGGGGCGCGTCGTGCGCGTCGAAGGCTGGCGCATCCTCTTCGAGAAGGACCGCAGGGCCGCCGAGGAAAAGCGCAGGAAGAACCCGAAGGCCGCAGGCGGCCGGGATCCGGACGCCGAGGACGAGGACGACGCCCAGACGCTCCCCGCACTCAGGAAGGGCGACGTCTGCGACGTGCGCGCCGTCAAGGGGCGCGAGGACAAGACGAAGCCGCCGCAGTTCTTCACCGAGGGCACGCTCATCGCCGCCATGGAGAACATCTGGCGCAGCTTCGACGACCCGAAGGGGCAGGCCATGCTCAAGGAGGCGGGCGGCATCGGCACGCCGGCCACCCGCGCGGCCATCATCGCCGAACTCAAGCGCAAGGAATACCTCGAGACCGAAGGCAAGTACCTGCACTGTACCGAATCTGGCCGCAGGCTCCTCAAGCGGGTTTCGCCCCGCATCCGCTCGGCCGCCATGACCGCACACTTCGAGGAGCGCCTCAGGCTCGTCGAGTCGGGCGCCGAGCAGCTCGACAACTTCGTGAGCGAATACGAGGCCTTCATCGCGGCCGAACTGCAGAAGGTCCGCGCTGGACGCACGGCCCCGAGCGGCTCCGCACGCACCGGAGCGGCAAGGCCCGCACCCGCACCGTCCCGCGAGCCGTCGCCCGAAGCGCCCGCCCCGAACATGCCCGACGAGCCGCCCCCGCTCGATACGGTCTGCTGATCGTCCGGAAGACCCGCGCGCCCCTCAAACGAAGAAGGCTCCGCCTTCCTCCGTCGAAACGGAGAGAAGCGGAGCCTTTCGCGTCCAGATAGATCCTCGCAGGACGACGTCCTGCGTCAGAGCTTCTTGACGAACTCGGACTTGAGCTGCATCGCGCCGAAGCCGTCGATCCTGCAGTCGATATTGTGATCGCCTTCGACGAGGCGGATGTTCTTCACCTTGGTGCCGATCTTGAGCGGCGTCGAGGCACCCTTCACCTTGAGGGTCTTGACGATGGTGACGGAGTCGCCGTCGGCGAGCAGCGTGCCGTTGGCGTCCTTCACGACGAGCTTCTCCTCGTCATGGGCGGCTTCCTCGCCGGGCGTCCATTCATGGGCGCATTCAGGGCAGACGAGATGGCCGGCATCCTCGTACACGTACTCGGAGCTGCACTTCGGGCAAGGCGGGAGAGAGGTCATGGCGGTGTCCTTGAACTGTTGGTTTTCTGAGTTGCGGGCGCCTGCACGCGGAGCGCAGGCGCGAAAGGAGCGCATTGTAACATGATGCGCATCGAGTCCCGCCGAAAACGAGCGGGTATTTGCAAGACTCAGCCAAGCGCCGCGACATCGGCCGCCATGCGCGCGAGGAGCGCCTCGTCGGGCGTGAAGCCCGCAGGATCGCCCGGACAGAATTCGAAGACGTACTTGCCGAACACGCGGGCCTGACGGCCTTCGGCAATTTTGTCAAAGAGCGCGAGGAGCAGGTCGGCGTTTCCTGCGGACGGTCCCCCGCAGGTGACCGCAAGGCCCATCGGCTTGTCCTTGAGCGCCGAGACGACGTGCGGATGCTCGCCGCCCACCCACTTCACCAGGGCCGACATGCGGTCGTCGAGGCACTTCATCTGGGCCGTGAAGCAATGCCCGTAGAGCGGCGTCGCCATGAGCACGACGTCGGCCGCCACGATCTTCGCGAGCACTGCATTGGCGTCGTCGCCCGTCTGATGACAGACGAAGTGCTCCACATCCTGCTGGCAGCTTAGGCAACCGATGCAGCCCCTGATGCCGAGTTCGCCGAGCCTGAGCGTCTCGAGTTCATGGCCGCCGAGCCTGACGGCGAGGGCCTCAAGCACGCGGGCGGTGTTGCCTTCGCGCGGACTGCCGTTGATGAGAAGGATCTTCATCCGTGTTGTCTCCTGTTGTTGCCCGAGGGGCGGGGCTTGCTTTCCGAGAGGTCCTCATGATAGCGCGACGCGGCAAAGCGCACGCAAAATGCGCAAAAGGCCGTGCGGTTGAGGCACAGCCCTTTCGATTTCCTTCGATCACGTTCGATCGCGTCTTCCGGACGCTTCTACCAGCTGCCGCCGAAGAAGCCGCCGAAGATCTGCGCGGCCCTGTCGAGATCGAGCCTGTCGGGGTGGGTTTCGCTCAGTCTGCGGCCGGCCTCGCGCTCGGGACTCACGGTGCCGCCGAGCATGTCGGTCATGCGTTGGAAGACCTCGGGGTCGATGCGGCCGCGGCAGAGGAAGGTCTCCGCAAGCGTATTGCCCTCGCCCATCGCGACGAGCTTCTCGCTCGTCTTCTGCATCCAGGCCTTCGACTTCTCGCCCTCGGGGTCGCCGCCCATGGTGGCGAAGCAGCCGATCGTCTTGTTCCTGAGGCGGGGCGCGATCCTGAGGATCTCCTCGGGCGCATCGCCCCTGTCGCACCAGAAGCCGAGCAGGACGGGATTGTAGGGCGTGAGGTCGTCGGGAACCTCGGAGGGGCGCATCATGACGGCGCCAGGCAGCGCGTCGCAGACGGCATGTCCCACGGCCAGCGTGTTGCCGGTGCGGGAGCTGATGATGATCAGGGGCTTCTCGGTCATGTCGGGATTCGTTCAGGAAGCTGGAATTGAAAGTATAGAACGCCGCGCCCGTTTCGCACAGGCGGCGAAGACTACGACTCCTTCTCCTCGACGCCGATGCCGAGCGCCTTGCGCCATGCGCAGGTCGCCTTGCACTGCTTGTCGGCCTTGTCGAGCATCTTCTCGTGCTCGGCGAGCTCCTCGGGCGAGGGCTCGGGCATGGTCAGGCGGGCGATGATCTCGGGCGGAATCTCGACCGCGTCGCCCCAGTTGTCGAGGTCGATCTCGCCCTGGCCGCGGGTCATCGTCAGATACACTTCGGCAAGAAGCTGGCTGTCGAGCAGTGCGCCGTGGAACACGCGGGCGGAGTTGTCGATCTTGTGCATCAGGCACAGGCCGTCAAGACTCACGCGGCGGCCGGGATACATCTCGCGGGCGATCTCAAGCGTGTCCGTGATCTGCGCGACGTAGTCCTCGAGCCTGCCCCTGCCGAGACGCTCGAGCTCCATGTTGATGAAGCCCACGTCGAACTTCGCGTTGTGAATAAGCAGCTCCGTGTCGGAGACGAAGTCGAGGAACTCGTCCACGATGTCCGCAAAGACGGGACAGTCCTTCACCTTCTCGTTCGTGATGCCGTGAATGGCCGTCGTCTCCTCGGGAATGTCGCGCTCTGGATTGATGTAGATCTGCAGATAGTCGTCGGGATCAAGCGAGATCTCGCGGCCGTTGAGCCTCACGCAGCCGATCTCGAGAATGCGGTCGCCCTTGTCGGGATCAAGACCCGTCGTTTCCGTATCGAGCGTGATCTGCGGCTTGTTGAAGCTCGAGTAGCGCTTCTCATGCGGCTTGGGCGGCACGAGGATCTTCTTGCGGGGACGAGCCTGTTTCGGGGCGTCCTTCGAGAGGTTGACCCTCTCGTCTTCATACTCGGTGGTGGAGGCCATCTGCGTGTTTCTCATGTGTCTGTTCAACTGACCTAACTATATCGCACATTGATCCCGGCGACGTCCCTGCACGACCGCTGCCATGCGACCGCCTCGACTCCACAGGCGCATCATCCTGCCTGAGCCCAGGCCTCACCGTCCTCTGAAACACGTCGGCGAATTCGACATGCTCGTCTTCTGCGTCGCGTAAAATTCCTGCAGCACAACCAATCGTTCCGGGCTGCGTCCGAGGCTCGTCCTGAACGGGATTTCGCCTTCACAGAACCACCCGCAGGAAGCCTCCGAATTCATTCGGATGGAGGAATGCGGCAAACCTCTCTCTTCCAATCTATTTGTTGTCCCCCGATGAAAGGCGTGTGTCTTTCCAACTCCTGTGCCAAGGTACTCCCATGAGCACGAAATCCTTCATCATCAGTCTTCCGATCATCACCGGAGATCAAGACCGCCGTCGGCTGCGCAAGAGCTTCAGCTTCGGCTCCCTCATGAAAGCCTTTCGCCTCCTTTCTGCAGCACTCCTCGTTCCGCTCGGCGCGGCTCTTGCAGCGCCGTCCGCCACGATCGAGCCCGACGCCCCGCTCCGCAGCGAAGCCCGCACCGTCGTGCGCATCGGCCTGCTTGACTTCGAGTCGGAGGCATCCTACCTGAGCAGGCGCGAAAACATTCAGGAAACGATCGTCCGCCATCTGCAGGAAAATTCGCCCGGTCTCCGGATCGTTCCGCGCTTCTACACGACCGAAGCGCTCTCCGAAGCGGCGAGAAAAGGCGAGGTCGAGTTCTTTCTCGGCAGCTCCGGCTTCTTCGTGCAGATGCGTCCGATGGGCGCGCGCGACATCGGCACCATCACGTCCAGGGCCTTTCCCGATCCGAACCGCTGCGTTGCGGGCGTGATCGTCGTCAGGAGCGGGCGACCCGACATCACGGACCTCGCGAGCCTCGAAGGCATGACGGCCGTCACGACGAGCCGCGCGAACTTCATGACGTACATGCTCAACATGGGCGAGATCGCCGCCGCGGGCTTCAGGCCCGACAAATTCTTCAGCGCCGTCACCGAAACCGACAACCGTCCCGTCGAGGTCCTGCGCGCGGTCGTCGAGGGACGCGCCGACGCAGGCCTTCTTCGCGCCTGCATGCCCGAGGCCATCACGGAGCGCCATCCCGAGTTCGCGGGCCGCTGGACCGTCGTCAACGACAAGCCCGGCCTTCGCGCCGAGGCGCTCGGCTGCCGCTACTCGACCGACATGTATCCGGGATGGACGATCGCGAGCGTGCCGCACACGCCGCCCGTCATCACGAAGCATGTCGCAATGCTCCTTCTCAACCTCAAGCCCGACATGACGCCGGGCGGCTTCACCGTCTCGATCGCGACCGAGTTCGACCGCGTCAACGACCTCTTCCGCTCGCTCAAGGCCGGTCCCTTCGCCTATCTCAACCACTGGACGCTCGAACGCATCTGGGACGAGGCCAGAGGCGGCGTCCTCCTGCTCCTCGGCTTTCTCGCCGCCTGGATCCTGCACTTCGCAAGACTCGAGAAGCTCGTCAGGCGCCGCACCGCCGACCTCAGCGCCGCACTTGAGCGCGAAAAGACCGCCCGCGAACAGGTGCGCGAGACGGGCGCGAGGCTCGACAGCCTGCTGCGCGCAGGCATTGTCGGGCAGCTGAGCTCGATGTTCGCGCACGAACTCTGCCAGCCGCTCTCGGCCGTTCGCTGCTACCTGCGCGGCATGCGCACGCTCATGCGCCGCGGCGCACCCGACCCGGTGCTCGCCGAACGCTGCCTCTCGGGCATGTCGGCCGAGCTCGACAAGGCGGGCGCGATCATCGACCGCGTGAGAAGCTACGCCAGAGAAGGCGCCAGGCGCGACCTCCCCGTCGACCTGCCCGCACTCCTCTCCGAGTGCCTCGCCGACATGACGAAGTCCGACCGCCTCAAGGTGCCCGTCGCCGCGGACATCCGCCCCGGCCTCATCGTCTCGGGCGACGCCGTGGAGCTTCGGGTCCTCCTCATCAATCTCGTGAAGAACGCCCAGGAGGCGATTCTCTCGGCGCCCGAACCCGCGCAAGCCTCCGAAGGCCGTCCCTGCGGCCTCTTCATCACGCTCGACGCGGCGGACGAAGGCGCCGCCGTGCGCCTCACCGTCGCCAACACGGGCGCGCTCCTCACGCCCGAAGCGCTCGCCGAGATCGGACGTCCGCTTGCGAGCTCGAAGTCCTCTGGCCTCGGACTCGGACTCATGATCTGCAAGTCGATCGCCGAGGCCCACCTCGCCACGCTCGCCTTCTCGGCCCGCACCGCAAGGGACGGCGGCGGACTCGCCGTCACGCTGACGATGCCCGCCCGAAGCGAAGCGCCTCTGCATGAAAATTCCGGGAATCTGCCATGACCGAATCCGAATTCGACCCCGCCGAGCGCGACTCGGCACTCATCCGCCTCGTCGACGACGAGCCCGACGTGCGCGCCGCGCTCTCCCTGATGCTCGAGATCGAAGGCTGGCGATGCGTGAGCTACGCGAGCGCGCGGGAGTTCCTCGTCGAGGACATGGACTCTCCCGGCTGCCTCGTCCTCGACGTGCGCATGCCGGGCATGAGCGGCCTCGAACTTCAGCAGGCGATGGAGGAGCGCGGAATCGAGCTGCCCGTCATCTTCCTCACGGGCCACGGCGACCTCGACACCGCGATCCAGAGCCTCAAGCGCGGCGCGGTCGACTTCCTGCTCAAGCCCGTCGACGACGAGAAGCTCCTCGCCGCCATCGCCTCGGCCGTGCACAAGGACCGCCTGCGCCGCGAAGGCCTCTCGGCCGAACTCCTCAAGGCGGGCGCCAAGGCCCTGAGCGACCGGGAAAGACATCTGCTCGAACTCATCTCGCTCGGCCGCAGCGACGCGCGCATCGCCTCCGAGCTCGGCATCTCCGAGCGCACCGTGCAGGGCCACCGCGCCAAAATCTACCGGAAGTTCGGAATTCATTCGGGCAAGGTCCTCGAGGCCATGCTGCCCGACATCATGCGCCTCATCGGCAGATGAGGCCGGCCCCGCCGTTCTTCGCCGCCGCCCGCTGCTCTCTTCTTCACGCACGGGACGAAATCGCCTCCCGTTGACCTTTTCCAAGTTACGCGCGTAATCCGTCGGCCGACAATGCAGTCATGACAAACCGAGCGCAGCCCACGGGCTTCGGGGTCCCCAGAAGGGGCCCCGTCGAACAAGACCACCCGCTGCTTCGCTCCAGAAGGAGAAACATCATGACCGCGAATCTCACCCGCCGCCGCATGCTCGCCGCCACAGGCATCGGCACCGCCGCAGCCGCCTTCTCGGGCGCCGCATCCGCACAGTGCCGCAACGACGTCAAATGGGACGAAACCCACGAAATCGTCGTCGTGGGCGCGGGCGGCGCCGGCATGGCCGCCGCCGTCAAGGCCGCCCAGACTAGCGCCAAGGACATCCTCGTCCTCGAGAAGCTCGCCTTCACGGGCGGCAACACGCTCATCGCCCAGGGCTTCATCAACGCCGCCGACCCCGTGCGCCAGCCGCGCCAGGGCATCAAGGACTCGCCCGAAAACCACATGAAGCAGACGCTCGCTGCCGGCGACTTCCGCGGCGATCCCGAACGCGTCAAGGTCCTCTGCGACAACGCCTACGGCGCCATCACCTGGCTCGAATCCCTCGGCATGAAGTTCAAGGACAACGTCATCCAGATCTTCGGCGCGCTCTATCCGCGCTCGCACATCCCTGCGCTTCCGAAGGGCCAGGGCTACGGCACCGTCCTCACGAAGGCCGCCAAGGAACTCGGCGTTCAGGTCCGCACGGGCCTCGGCGTGACCGAAATCATCCGCGAAGAGCAGTTTGCGGGCCGTGTGATCGGCGTCAAGGTCCAGCCCGCCAAGGGCCCCGCCCGCTTCATCCGCGCCACGAAGGCGGTCGTTCTCGCCGCCGGCGGCTTCTCCGGCAACCGCTACCTGCGCGAGCTGCATGACCCGCGCGTCAAGGGCCTCGGCACCGACAACCTTCCCGGCTCCACGGGCGAAGTCGCCATGGCCGCCGTGCGCGTCGGCGCCTACCTCGTCGGCATGGACTTCATCCAGTCGACGCCGGGTGCGCCCGCCGGCAAGAAGATGAAGCTCCTCCTCAACTTCAACGTCAACGGCTCCATCTACGTCGACAAGCGCGGCAACCGCATCGTCAACGAAGGCGAACGCCGCGACGTGATCCGCGACGCCGTGCTCGGCACGCCGGAACGCTACGGCTACACGGTCTGCGACAACACGAACTTCATGAGCTACGACGCAGTCAACCGCAAGGCCATCATGGAAGGCATCAAGATCAACGAGGCCTGGACGGCCCCGACGATCCGCGAACTCGCCGAAAAGATGGGCGTCGATCCCGACGGCCTCGAGAAGACGATCAAGCGCTACAACGACGTCTTCGTCAAGAACGGCCGCGACGACGACTTCCACAAGCAGCCCGTCAACCTCACCAAGCGCATCGAGGACGGTCCCTTCTGGGCGTGCTACACCGGCATGACGGTCCATCACACGATGGGCGGCATCAACACCAACGTCAAGGCCCAGGCCCTTGACTGGGAAGGCAAGGTCATTCCGGGCCTCTACGCCGCAGGCGAAATCACGGGCGGCATCCACGGCACGAACCGCGTCGGCGGCAACGCCGTTCTCGACTGCTTCGTCTTCGGCCAGATCGCCGGCGAAAACGCCGCGAAGGAAGTCGCCTGACGAGACCTCCGGGGCTCACGACTGAGAAGTGCCGGGCGCCGTCCTCTCTCCTCACGGCGCCCGGCATCGACCTCACGCATGCGGACTTCTCCACCGCATGCAGGCACGCCCGCCCGGCCGGACCCACGCTCCTCCGACGGCCCGGCAGGCAGACGTACAGAAAGGGGCCGGTTCTTCACAGAACCGGCCCCTTTCTGTACGTCTGCAGCTCTTCCCTCACCGCCCCGAATCCTGCTCGTGCACGAGCGAGGTGATCACGCTCCTCAGCCACTGCATGGCGGGATCCCGATGTCCGCGCTCGTGCCAGACGAGCTTCGGAACCCATTTCCTCGAGCACTCCTCGGGAAGCGGCAGAATCCTGAATTCATCCGTGCCCGCGACTTCATGCGCGAGCGTCTCCGAGCACGTGAAGCAGAGGTCCGAACGCTTGACCATCTGCGCGGCGCTGAAGAAGTACGGCGTCCTCACCGCACGCGGCCTTGCGATCCAGGCCTCGGAAACCGACGCGTCCATCGCCTTGAACACCCATTCCGGCCCCGTGCGGACTTCCACGTATCTGTGCGCAAGGCACTCTTCGAGCGTGAGTGCGCCCGCCTCGTCGAACCTTCGGGCCAGCGGATGATCGCTTCGCACGACGAGCACGCTCCTGCACGACGAGAGCGGCAGGCATGCGCAACCTTCGGGCGCGCGCTCGATGGGAAAGATCGCGAAGTCTAGATCGCCTCTCTGGAGCTCAACGAGCCAGTCGTCTCCGTTGGGCGAGAGCCGGAACGTGACGCCGGGCGCCGTTCTGGAAGCGAGCGTGACGGCGGGCTCGATGTAGAACATCGCATGATCCGCGCACGCGATCCTGAATTCGCGCACCAGGCTCGCGGGTTCGAAGGTCTCCTCGACGAAGAGGTCCTCGAAGCTCGCGATCACGGCCGCCACCTTCGGCTCAAGCGCGAGTGCCTTTGGCGTGGGCGTAAGGCCGCCCGAGCATCTCGTGAAGAGCTCGTCCTCAAAGGCCTCGCGAAGCTTCGTGAGCGAGCGCGACGCCGTCGCCTGCGGCATGCCGAGCTGCGAGGCGGCCCGCTGAAGGTTGTGCGTCGCGCAGAGCGTCCTGAAGAGAAGCAGGCTGTCGCGGTCGAGATGTTCCTTCGGTTCTTTTCTCATTTTTGAGCGGTTCCATTCATCAAATATGACCTGAAAACGTCTGAAATTCACAATGGTTGGAAATTCCAGTCTTCTCTAATCTTACAGCCATGGCGCCGGCGCTCCCGGCAATCAATGCCGCGACCTCAAGGACGTCCGCGCCAGAAGACAACACCACGCTTTCATCTCCCCGACCAGGGATCCAAAGGAGTTTCCTCATGCAGTCCTTCACGCTGAAGCTCGCCGCCGCGGCCGTTGCCGCCGCCTGCATTCTTCCGGGCATCGCCTCCGCTTCGGGCGGCGGCTCCGGCCCGAACGTCCAGTACGCCGTTCAGGGCAAGATCGGCGAAGTCATCACGAATCCGTACAAGATCGCGCCGCTCACGGCCGTCATCCGCAACGGCGGCTACCAGCTCAAGGATGCCGCGGTCCGCATCGTTCCCAAGCACGGCGGCGCCGAAATCAAGTACAACGTGAGCGACGTTCAGCTGCGCACCCATGCGGGGATCCCGGTCTTCGGCCTCTATCCCGACTACAACAACACGGTCGAGGTGTCCTACACGATCGTCGACGGCACGAAGGAAACCCGCGTCGAAAACGAGGTCTACCGCATCTACACGCCCGGCATCCACACCGAGACGAACGGCACGGCCGCCCAGCACCACGCCATGTTCGAGACCGAAGTGAAGAAGGTTGCACCTGAATTCAAGGACCGCCTCTACTTCATCAACAACTTCCTGCCGTCGGGCGGCAACGTCGCACGCACGACCTGGAACAACCCGATGGGCGGCGCCCTCGAGTGGGTCTACTATCCGCAGAACGCCGTGATCGACACAGCGGGCGACGTCCGCTGGTACATGTTCGTCTCGCCGATCTACGATCCCGAGAACATCTACAAGTCCGGCATCATGATGGGCTTCCATCAAGCCGACGACGGCTTCCTCACCTTCGGCTACGGCCAGCGCTACGCCAAGTACGACCTGATGGGCCGCGAGGTCTTCAACCGCCGCCTGCCCGTCGGCTACGCCGACTTCTCGCACGCCATGGACCCGGCCCAGAACGGCCACTACTTCCTGCGCGTCTCCTCGGCCGACTACCGCCGTCCCGACGGCAAGCGCGTCCACACGGTCCGCGACGTAATCCTTGAGGTCGACCAGAACGGCTGCGCCGTCGACGACTTCCGTCTCTTCGACATCCTCGACCCGTACCGCGACAACGTCATCAAGGCGATGGACCAGGGCGCCGTGTGCCTCAACGTCGACGCCACCAAGTCCGGCCAGACGCTCTCCGCCGAAGAACTCGCGAAGATGGACACGAACAATCAGTTCGGCGACATCGCGGGCGTCGGTCCGGGCCGCAACTGGGCCCACGTCAACTCCGTCGACTACGACCCGTCCGACGACTCGATCATCATCTCCTCCCGCCACCAGTCGGCCCTCATCAAGATCGGCCGCGACAAGAAGGTGAAGTGGATCGTCGGCTCGCATGAAGGCTGGAAGAAGGAGTTCCAGGACAAGCTTCTCACGCCGATCGACAAGAACGGCAAGCCGATCAAGTGCGAAGGCTCCAAGTGCGAGGGCGGCTTCGACTGGACCTGGACGCAGCACACCGGCTGGCGCATTGACGCCAAGTCCAACAAGGACATCTTCTATCTCTCCGTCTTCGACAACGGCGATGCACGCGGCATGGAACAGCCGGCGCTGCCTGAAATGAAGTACTCCCGCGCCGTGATCTACAAGATCGACCAGAAGAAGATGACCATCCAGCAGGTCTGGGAATACGGCAAGGAACGCGGCTTCGAATGGTACAGCCCGATCACGTCCGTGACCGAATACCAGGCCGACAAGAACTCCGTCTTCGTCTACTCGGCCACCGCCTCGCTCAACATGAAGCAGTTTAAGAGCGTGAGCCCGAACCCCGTCATCAACGAGTTCAAGTGGGGTTCCACGGAACCGTCCGTCGAAATCGTGCTCAAGTCCACCATGGGCTACCGCGCGCTTCCGATCTCGCTCGACAAGGCCTTCAGCCGATAAGCATCGGCGGATTCAGTCCTGCGGTCTCTCTTCTCTTTGGAACCGCAGGCCTCCTCAGGAGGCGCATCGTCTTCAGACGCCTCCCTCCTTCTCGCGCCGCGCCTTCGGGCACGGCGCCTTTTTTATCCGCCGCCCGCACCGCCTGCCGCATTCGCCCTATGCCGCCCGAATGAATCGGAGCTACAATGCATTCCGTCTTCAATTCCTGCAGAGGCGTTTTCACAATGTTGATCCGCTTAATGGCCTTCGTATTCGCTGCAGCACCGATGCTGCTCGCGGAGTGCTACGTCGTGAGCGAAATCCTTCTGCTCATCAAGCCGCGTCAGGGCGGCGCCCTCGCCGCCTTCAACAAGGCCTCGGCCTATGTAGCCGCGCTCGGCATCGCGCTCCTCTCGGGCTGCGTGGCCCTTCAGTTCTCGTCGGTCGTCGCATGGCGCACCTGGGTCGACGCCGTTTCGACCCTCGCCTACGTGGCCGCGGGCCTTCCGTTCATCTACGTCGGTCTTCTCGAGGCGGGCTTCGGACGACATGCACATGACGCGCGGCGCGAAGCCTGCGGGCTTCTCCGCCGCGCCCTGCGTCCATGCGCGCGGATGGTCACGCTGCGGCCTTGAGCTCCTTCGCTCTTGCCGCGGCCTGCCTTCCGGCCTCGCGTCCCATCACGAAGCAGGCGGTCATGCCTGCGCCGCCGAGTCGGTCGCCGCCGAAGATGCCGCCCGCGCATTCGCCGGCGGCGTAGAGTCCGGGCACGAGGCCGCCCGAGGACGCAATGACTTCGGCCGCACGGTTCGTCCTGATGCCGTCGAGCGTCGTGTGCACGTAGATGCGCTCGGCTCCCCAGTAGAAGGGCGGCCGCTCGATCCTCTGGCGAAAGAGCCTCTTGCCCGTGCGCGCGTCGTACCCCTTGTCCGCCGCCCTGTTGTAGTCCTCGATCGTCCTCGCGAGCACGACGGGCTCGATGTCCATGGCGGCCGCCATCGCGTCGATCGAGTCCGACTTCCTCACGACGCCGTTGATGAGCTTGACGCCGAGCGTCGCTCCCTTGAAGGAGCGGTCGTCCGTGATCACCCAGCAACGCCTTTCGGGAAGCGACAGAATGGCGTTCGAAATCACGTTCCAGGGACTGTTCTCGTTGACGAAGCGCCTGCCGTGCATGTCGACGTAGATGTCGGCGCCCTGATAATCGAGCAGGCGTCCGCCCCAGAACGGAAGCGCCTGAAGGCCGAAGCCCGTCGTCACGAACGCGCCGTTTCGTCCCGCGCACTCGATGAGTTCGCCCGTTGCCCCGTCAAAGACCGTACCCGCCGGATTGGCACTCGTCGGCACGTCGGGCGTGAGCAGCGGATTGATCTTCATGCGCGCCTCAACATTGGCCGTGCAGCCCCCGCAGGCGATGACGAGGCTTCGCGTCCTGAGCGTTCTTGCGCCCTGAGGTAAATTCACTTCGACAACCCACGCATGCCCCTCGGGTCTGAAGCCCGTCACGGGCGTCGAGAGCGCAAGCCTGCAGCCGAAGCGCCTCAGGTGCGCCATGAGCGCAAGCACGTAGCTGCGGCCCGCCGAGTTGCCCGGCATCGCGTAGCTCTTGGCCTGCTTGCCCGAATACGCGATGAACGGTTCGCTCCAGAACACGCCGAGGCTCTCGAGCCAGTCGAGCACGCCCGCCGAATCCTCGCCGATCTTCGCGAGCACCGCCGCGTCTCCCGTGCCGCCGCCGACCTCGAGCGCATCCTCGACGAACCTGCCGAGCGTGTCGTTCGGATCGTGCGAGCGCGAGGGCGCCACGGCCGAAACCGAACCGCTCGAATAGATCGAATGTCCGCCCACGAGCGGCCCCTTTTCAAGAACCAGCACGCGGCCCGCACCCGACTCCAGGGCTGCGGCCGCAGCCGAGAGCCCCGCCGCACCCGAACCCGCGACGATCACGTCCCAGACGCCCGAGGCGCCCGGATCGAGCGTGTCGGGCGCGCCCGCGGCAAGAAGCCGGCCCGGCACCGCCGCCGCAAGACCCGCACCCGCCAGAAGACGGCGCCTCTGCGTCATGACGCCGCCCCTCGTGTCCTTCATCATTTGCCCGTCCCCGCAAGGCCCGCCCTGTAGTCCGTGGGCAGGTTCTCGAGCCAGCGGTAGGCGTCGAGCGCGCTTGCGACGCCGAGCTTGGCGTAGGCGTTGGCCTTGTGCATCTTCACCGTCTCGGCGCCGATGCCGAGTCTTTCGGCAACGTCCTTGTTGGTGAGCCCCTCGGCGGCGAGCATGAACACCTCGCGTTCCCTCTGGGTGAGCGACTCGAAGGTCCTCCTGTAGTCGTCCGCCTCGGCCGCATCGCTCTCGGCGGCCATCGACTTCGCGCAGGCGCGCTCGACGGCCCCCGCAAGCGCAAGCGGATCGCCGCGCTTTTCAAGAAAGTCGGCTGCGCCGTACTTCATCGTGTGCACGGCCGTCGTGATGTCGCCGTGCCCCGTGAGGAAGATGACGGGCAGCGTGCACTTCGCGTCAAAGAGCCTGCGCTGAAGCTCCACGCCCGTCATGCCGGGCATGCGGATGTCGAGCACGAGGCAGCCCGGCCTCGAGAGGTCGTCGCGCTCGAGAAAGTCGGCCGCGCCCGCATAGTCCTCGACCTGCCAGCCCATGGCCTTCAGAAACTCGCGCTGGCTCTCGCGAAACGCATCATCGTCGTCAACAAGCCTCACGAGCGGCGTCCTGATCATCCGCTTCATGCCTCTTCTCCCTGTTCATTCACCTTCATGGTTTTCCTGCCTTCGGCGTCCTCTCCTGCGGGGCCTGCCGCGTCGATCTCGACCGTGGCCCGCACGCCGCCCTCGGGTCTTGCCTCGAAGCGCAGCGTCGCACCGTGGCTGTCGGCAATGCCCCTGCAAATCGTGAGTCCGAGTCCGAGGCCTTCCGAAGTCTCACGGCCGGCCTCGCCGTCGAGCACCTCGCAGGCAAGGCCTTCGGCGCGGGCGTTGAGTCTTTCGAAGACCTGCGCCGAGAGGACGGGCCCCGGATTCTCGACCGTGATGCGCCATCTTCCGTCCGCAGCCCTCACGAGCTCGACCCCGACGGCAGCCTCGGAGCCCTTGAGGCCGTCGAGGCGCCTCACGGCGGAGGCCGCATTGCGAACGAGGTTGAGGACGAGCACCTCGAGTTCGAGCGGCTGTCCGAAGACGCCCGCCTGGCGCTCGGCGACTGCAACGTTGATCGGGACGCGGGCGTCGCTTCGCTCTTCGGCCCTGTAGGCCCTGACGGCGCTCTCAACGATGGCGTCGAGTTCGCAGATCGCGACGCGCTCGTGCTCGCGCCTTGCATACTTTCGGACCCTCGAGACGATGTCGGCGATCCTCGTCGCCTCGCCGTCGATGCGCGAGAGTGCATTGGAGAGTGCCTCGGCCGCCGCCGGATCGGCCACCGCCGCCGTCGGGCACTTGATTCTTGCAAGGGCGGCCCAAGTGCGGATCGCGCCTACGGGCGCATTGATCTCATGGGCGATCATGCCCGACATCTGCTGCACGACGCTTCTGCGCTCGAACATCGCGAGCTGGGTTCGCGTGGCGGCCGCGACCGCCGAAAGCCTCTCCTGCTCGGCCATCGAGCGCCTGAGGTCCTCGGTCCTGCGCCTCACGAGCCTGTCGAGCCTCAGCTCGTTGAAGATGAGAAAGAGAAGAAGCCCCGCCGTCAGCCAGAAGGCGGTTCTGTGCCTTGCATAGAGCGCGGCGGGACTCATGTCCCTCAGATAGGCCCAGGGGCCGAGCTGCAGCTCCTTGAGAAGCGCGTCGACGCCTGCGTGGGAAACGTTGGTGAGCCATTCGGCGCCCGCAGTGTTCCTGAGGCTCAGAATGGCGATCGTCATGTCGCGCACCATTTCGGAGGGCGCGTGCGGCAGTGCCAGAAGACTGATGTCGGGATAGAGCTCCGTCGAGTACCTGCACGGAATGACGGGCGCGCTCTTTGACTCCTCGCTCTCGAGCACCCTCAGGCCCGAGACGTCCGCGAGGCCCTCGTCGCCGAGCGTCTCGAGCAGACATGCCGGCACGACCGCCATGTCGGCCCTCCCTGAGAGAATGGCGCCCACGACGTCGGGATAGTCGTTGTTGCGGCGCACGACTCTGGCAAAGAGCCGCGTGGGATCGATGCCTTCGCGCCTGAAGACGCGCTCGGCGGCAAGCCAGCCGTCGATGGCCGTGGGCAGGGATGAGAAAACCGTGCGGTCCTTGAGGTCCCGGAGCGTCCTGTAGGGCGAATCGCTCCTCACGACGAAGGCCGCGCCCACGGCGCGCTCGGCCTCAGCGAGCCCCTTGAGGCGCCTCGTGGCGATGCGCACAGAGGAGACGCCCGCGTCGAGCGGAAACACCGAACGCGCAAAGATGAAGTCGGGCCTGAGCCTCTCGAGCTGCTCCGCACTCTCGGCGGCCGCGAAGGTCGCCGTCCTGATGCGGTAGCCGCGCAGCCTCTCCTTGAGGGCGGCGATGGTCTCGTGGATGGTAAAGGCGTCGTACGGATTGACGAGCGTGTCGGGCCAGGCCACCGTCATCACGGGGCGGGTGTCGTCGGCGGGCGCCGTCAGGGACGGGTGCGAAAGCCCGTCCGGAGCCGCTCCGGAAGATCCCGGAACGACTGCGCCGACCGGGCCCGAAAGCACGGTCCAGAACAGCGCCGCAAGAAAACCCGCAGCCGAAAAACGCTTGACGTCGAGAGGATTCATGATGCTTCCGAGAGGAGGAAGAACCCTAGGGTTTACACTTACCCCCATGCAGGGGTAGGTGATTTTAGAAAACTCTAGCAGAATTTGGACCTGAAGCAGAACTTCATTTTCAAGTCCGCCGAAGAGCGGACCGCTCCTCGGAAAAACAGTTCGACCCAAACTTTCAGCATTCCAACGCGAACCTGCAACACAAGGACATCCACAATGGACCGCCGCTCCTTCATCACGGGCCTTGCCGCCGGCACCGCCGCTCTTGCGCACACGGGCCTTGCTCAGGCCAGCACCTCCGAAGCCTTCTCCAAGAAGACGCGTCCCGTCGACACCATGAACCGCATCGGCGGCTGGACGAACGGCAGCGTCGAAGTGATCGACATCAAGGGCGTGCGCATCGGCGAAGGTCGTCCGAAGCTCATTGCACCGACGACCTCCAAGACCGAAGCCGACCTGATTGCCACGGTGAAGAAGTTTGCGGACATGCCCGCGCTCAACGTGATCGAGGTCCGCATCGACTACCTCGGCAAGATTGATCCGAAGGACTACGCCCGCATCACCCGCGACGCCTATGCCGCCGCAGGCGACAAGGTCGTGCTCGTCACGCTGCGCAACGGCACGGACGGCGGTCCCTTCATCGCCGACGACGAATGGTACGGCCGCGTCTACGAGGCCGTCCTCACGGAAGGCCGCGCCGACATCGTCGACCTTGAGCTCTTCCGTGACCGCGCCATGATCGACCGTCTCGTCAAGCTTGCCCGCCAGCAGGGCGTCAAGGTCATCATCTCCGATCATGAATTCAACTTCACGCCCGACGAGGATGAAATCATCCGCCGCCTGATGCTCGAAGAGCAGGCCGGCGCCGACATCCTCAAGATCGCCGTCATGGCCCACAGCCCCGAGGACGCCCTCGCGGTGATGAGCGCCACGGCCAAGATGCGCCACTACCACTCCGTCCGTCCGATGCTCACGATGGCCATGGGCCGTGCAGGCGTCCTCACCCGCATCACGGGCGAGGGCTTCGGCAGCGACATGACGTTCGCGAGCGTGGGCGGCAAGGCCTCGGCTCCGGGCCAGATCCCGGCCGAGGACTGCCTCAGGGTTCTTGAAACGCTTCACAAGGCCATGAACCCGTAAGGCTCCTCTTCCTCCTGCGGGCCTGCGCTCACCTCCATCCCCCGGGGGCGCAGGCCCGTCTCCTTCGATCCGAAGGACAAACGTTCTCCTTTTTCATCAACCTACGACTCATCACAAGTTCAGGACTTTATTATGAAGAAGACTCTGATCGCCTTTGCAGTTGCCGCGGCCTTTGCGTCCGCCGCCTCCGCCGCGAGCTTCAAGGCCGGCACCTACACGGCCACCGCTCCCGGCATCCACGGCGACGTCACCGTCGAAGTGACGTTCACCGCCGACAAGATCGCCGACATCAAGGTCACGAAGCAGTCCGAGACCGTGGGCATCGGCTCCAAGGCCGTTGAACTCCTTCCCGGCCGCATGGTCGCCGCCCAGTCTCCCGCCGTTGACGGCGTGACGGGCGCCACCATCACCACCGAAGCCATCCGCAAAGCCGTCTCCGACTGCGTCAAGCAGGCCGGCGTCGATCCCGCCAACCTCGTTCCGCTCGCCGTCAAGAAAACCGGCGGCCAGAAGACGCTTGAAACCGACATGGTCGTCGTGGGCGGCGGCGGTTCCGGCATGTCCGCCACGATCCGCGGCCGCATGAACGGCATGAACGTCATCCTCGTCGAGAAGATGCCGTACATCGGCGGCGCCGCCGCCATCTCCGGCGGTCAGGTCGTCGCCCAGGGCTCCAAGCTCCAGAAGGCCTTCGGCTCCACGGAAGACTCTCCCGAGTCCATGATCAAGGACTTCATGGCCAACGGCCACAACCTCAACGACCCGGCCAAGATCTCGCTCTACGCCAACAATGTCGGTGCCACGATCGACTGGCTGCATGAAAAGGTAGGCGTGAAGTTCATCCCGAACGACCTGCCGTTCCTCGCCGAGTACTCCCACCGCCGCGCCCTTGAATTCGAAGGCGGCGCTAAGACGATGGCCCAGCACCTTCGTGAAGTCATCGCCGGCAACGGCGCCCAGGTGCTCTACAGCACCCGCGTCGAAAAGCTCCTTCAGGACAAGGACGGCCGCGTGATCGGCGTTGAAGCCACGGACGACAACGGCGTCAAGTACACGATCAAGTCCAAGGCCACGCTGCTCACCACGGGCGGCTTCGGCAACAACAAGGACATGCTCGTCGAGCCGATCAAGTCCACGCTCTACTACGGTCCCGTCTCCTCCACGGGCGACGGCCACCGCATGGCCATGGAACTCGGCGCCAAGACGCAGCTCATGCAATACGGCAAGCGCTACCCGAACGGCATTGAAGTCGCGCCGGGCAAGGCCAAGTCCACCATCTACGCCAACGTCGGCGCCTTCGACCAAGCCGGCATTCTCGTCAACATCGACGGCAAGCGCTTCGTGAACGAAAAGGCCTCGAACCGCCACATCCTCGATCCGATGCTCCAGAACGCCAACGGCCAAGGCTACGTCTTCATGGACCAGAAGTCCTGGGAAGGCTTCTACAAGCGCCTGCCTGAAACGGGCGTCTCCCATGAGGATGCCGACAAGTACCTCGCCCAGGACGGCAAGACCGCTCCGCTCTTCGTGAAGGGCGCCACGGTTGAAGAAGTCGCCGCCAAGGCCGGCATCAACGCCGCCGCCCTCAAGGCCACCGTCGCCCGCTACAACGGCTTCGTCAAGGCCAAGAAGGACGCCGACTTCGACCGTCCGGTCCAGTACATGAAGGCCGAAATCTCCGCCGAAGGCCCGTACTACATCGTCGAGCAGCGTCCCCGCTTCGCCACCACGATGGGCGGCCTCTGCACGAACGACAAGCTCAACGTCATCACCAAGGACGGCAAGCTCATCCCGGGTCTCTACGCTGCGGGTGAACTCGTCGGCGGCGTGATGGGCGACGACTCCCCGGCCGGCGCCAACGTGGGCTGGGCCCTCACCTCCGGCCGTGTCGCTGCGGACGCCATCAAGGAAGCCGTCGCCAAGTAAGGGGCGACGAACCTTCCCAACCACTTCTCTTCCCCATCGGGGCCGCCCCGCAACGGCGGCTCCCGACTTCCGGGCCCGAAGCTCTCCAATCGGCTTCGGGCCCCTTTTTTCGTCAGCGCCCCGCGCGCCGCCCTGCGCGCTCAATGCGCCTGCGCACTTCTGCCTAGGTTCGAACACCTACTGCCTTCCAAAACGCATTACGCCTACATACAATGCAAAGTGGAAATGTTTGGTTGGAGGAACGGACATGTCTTCCGATATCAGAATCAAATTGAGCGACTTCGACGCCGAGCTGCTTGCCAACATCGCCGAACGCGAAGGCAGGACGCCCGAAGCGGTCGTGCTCGAGGCCCTGCACGAACTCTTCTCCGAAAGGCTTGAGGAAAAGTCCTTCCTCATCTCCAAGGACGAGTTCGAGGCCTGTCTCGCCATTCTCTCCGAGCCCGCCAGGAAGGCGGCCGCCGCAGACTGACGCCTGACCGACGACACTCAGGATTCGCACCTTCCCGCCGCATCCCGGCTGCGCCGGCCCCTCGTTGCCCCGATCCATCCTCGTCCGAGCCGGCAGCGGATGCGGACTGTCTTTTTTTCGTCTCAAAACAATCATGAACGCACGCACACTCACAGCCTTCGCCTGCGCCATCGCAGCCCTCGCCTCCCTTGGCTCCGTTCCCGCCGCAGCGGGCGAAAGACTCGACAACATCGTTAAGAACAACACGCTTCGCGTCGGCACGCCGGGCGACTACAGGCCATTCGCGATGAAGGAGGATTCCGGCTACGCGGGCCACGACATTGACGTCGTCAAGGCGATGGCCGAGGTCTACGGCTGGAAGGTCGAGTTCGTCCCGACCACCTGGAAGCAGATGGCGGCCGACCTCAAGGACAACAGGTTCGACGTGGCCGTGGGCGGCATCACCCGCAGTCCCGCTCGCGCGCTCATCGCCGACTTCCTGCCCGCCTACGCGCCGTTCGGCAAGGTCGCGCTCGTTAACGTGAAGATGAAGAACAAGTTCAGGACGCTCGACGACCTCAACCAGCCCGACGTGCGCGTCATCAAGAATCCGGGCGGCACCAACGAGGCCTTCGTGCTCGCCAACCTCACCCGCGCCAAAGTCTCGACCCATGACAAGAACTTCGAGATCCCGGGCCTCATCGCCGAAGGCAGGGGCGACGTCATGATCACGGAAAACGCCGAGGCGAAGCTCTACGCGAAGAAGGACAAGCGCCTCCACGCCGCCTTCCTCGAAAACCCGCTCACGCCCGTCAACTACATGGGCTTCATGCTGCCCGTCGACGACCCCGACTTCACGCGCGTGATGAACTATCTCTGGGACCTTCTGGATCGCCGCGGCGAACTCAAGTCCATCGAGGCAAAGTGGCTTGATTGACGGCCAGACCGCCTTCGCAAGGTTCTCAGGGCCCGTCAGGCAGCCGCCTGCGGGCCCGTCCCCGTCCCAGTTCTCGGAAATCCCGATGCGGCGCTGCGGATCACTTGGTATCCTTTTGGAATTCGACTCAACCGCCCGGGCCCAAAGTCCGGATTGAAAACAAGGATTATCCATGAGCATGCTTGAAGAATACGTGCGCGACCTCGCCGAACTCGTCAACCGCGACTGCGGCACGACCAACTGTGCGGGCGTCACGTCCGCAGCCGAGGTGATGAAGCGTCACTTCGAATCGATCGGCTGGGAGGCCGAGCTCGTCGACCTGGGCCCGACGGCGGGCCGCGGCCTCATCTGCCGCAACAAGCCGGGCTCGACCGAATGCGACGTCATCTTCAACGCCCATCTCGACACGGTCTTCCCCGACGGCACGGCCGCCGCGCGCCCCTTCTCGATCGAGGGCACGACGGCTCACGGTCCGGGCTGCTCCGACTGCAAGAGCGGCGTGCTCGCCATCTTCTACGCCTGCCGCAACGCCCGTCCCGAAGACCTCGAGCGTCTGAGCGTCTGGTGCGTCTTCAATCCCGACGAGGAGCTCGGCTCCCGCGCCTCCAAGGAATGGCTCCGCGAGCTCTCCACGCACGCGAAGGCCGCGCTCGTCTTTGAAGCCGCGCGTGCCGGCGGCGAACTCGTGCGCTCCCGCAAGGGCTCCTCCAACATCCGCTTCACCTTCAAGGGCCTCACGGCGCACGCAGGCAACAATCCTCAGGACGGCCGCAACGCCAACGTCGCCGCCATGCGCCTTGCGCTCGCCGCCTACGAGCTCGACGACAAGACCCGCGGCACGACGGTCAATCCCGGCCTCATCCACGGCGGCACGGGCGCCAACATCATCTCCGACCACGCCGAAGTGACGCTCGACCTGCGCTTCTGGAACGACGAGGACGGCCGCGAACTCATCTCGAAGATCCGCGCGCTCGCCGAAAAAAACTGGGTCGAGGGCGTCACGCAGACCGTCGAGCAGCTGAGCTACTCGCCCGCCATGCCGCTTTCCGAAAACACCAGGGCACTCGTCGAGAAGATCACCGACGCCGCCTCCGAAGCGGGCTTTGACGCCCGGTGGGTCGACGCCGGCGGCGCCTCCGACGGCAATCACATGGCCGAGGCCGGCATCCCCGTCGTCGACGGCTGCGGCCCCGCCGGTGGTGGCTTTCACTCCGAACGCGAGTTCCTGCGCCTTGAAACCGTCGAGGAACGCATCAACATGATCGTCAACCTCCTCAAGCGTCTCTGATCCTCAGAGCTCCATCAGGCGACGTCTGCGACAAAGGCCTCTGATCCCAGGGATCCGGAGGCCTTTTTCCTGCCGTCTGAAATCGGATAGGGGTGAGGACTTTTGATCCTCAGCCCCTTCCACACCACCCACCGTGCGGATCCGCAGTGGGCGG
>ENA-UPWO01000142-UPWO01000142.1-human-gut-metagenome-genome-assembly--contig:-NODE-142-length-46684-cov-179.752462_pt1 | contig 46684 bp, 30 predicted proteins | sample MGYA00250056_ERZ773388 | MGnify/ENA primary metagenome ERZ773388 (study PRJEB29103, sample SAMN06112004) | human gut metagenome | biome: human gut; feature: ankylosing spondylitis patient; material...
ACGACGGTTGCCGGAAGAGCGTTCCTCTTCACTTAAATGAGCGTCCATCTCACCTTCGAGAGCTGAGTTGAGAATACGCTCTAACAATGGAGCTAATGCTCCGTCCTTGCCAAATAAGGCTTCACCACTACGCAACTGCTGAGCTGCTTTCTTGTAATCAATTTCTAAGTTGTCCATAATATAAAAACTGTGTTAAACTACTTTTTATTGTAGCTTGACACAGTTTAGTTTACACTCTCCCTGATTGTGAGGGTAGAGCATCATTTATGCCCTCTATATTGTGGTGTGGTAGACCGCCGACGCATTATCGCCTTTCTACTTCTGACGATAAGCGAGCTGATCATCATACCTTATCATATTATGCTCTTTCTGGTGATGAAAGAATCTTATGGTTTAAGCCTTTGCTGTTTGCATACATTCGTGTTCTGCCTCCTGCAGTTTCTGGTCTGGAAACGGAAGATTGCTTTCGTGAAAGGTATTTCTTCTCTTTACCTTCTGATGTTCGCCAAACTGGCTCTTGATAGCGTATTTTGCATCAATTTCGGTTTGGCTAATGATAATTTGAGCGTTGTCAGCAACCTGTTTGTTGTCTTTATCCTGGCTATTACAGCGTTAAGCCAAGCTTTGTATAAGACTTGTACCATCATCACGGTGGGTATGATACCGATGTTGCTGATATACCTGTTCAGCATTCCGCTTATGTCAGTTCTGTTCAGTCTGAAGACTATTTTCCTGGGTTTCATGATGCTGGTTTATGTGGCAGTATATAATATGAGTATTGTAACCAAGGGGTTACGCCAGCCGAAACGGATGGCTCGGGTTGAAAACAAGGCGTTGAATATGCTTGCCGATTTGAAGGATAATCAACCGGAAGCAGCAGAAAGCCTGATGAAGCGTCTGACTCCTGATGTCCGGGAGAAGATTATTACCCATGCTTCTGAACATCTGTTTAAGGAAGAATTGAATAGAGTGGCGTGGGATCAGGTTTGTGATGGTCTTACGTTCAGCGAAAAGGAAATATGCAAGCTGATTCTCCAGGGGCATACTTTAAAGGAAATTTGTGCAGAACTCAATAAGAGTGAATCAAATATCACCAGCCAGCGTTGCCATATCCGCAAAAAGTTGAATATGGACCGTCGCGATGATTTGAGGAGAACCTTGGAAGTAAGGTTCTATGATGCGCAGAAACAAGTAAAAAAGTCAGAAGCCGAGAACTCCTGACTTTTATGGATATTCTTATTTCTTGCTCATTATTCTTCCAATCTGAGAAATGCTTTCGGAAGATACTGGATAATGTCGCTGGCGATGAGGCTCTCTTTGCCCAGATCTTTAGCTGCAAGATCGCCAGCCAGACCATGAAGATGCATACCCAGTCGACAGGCATCTTCCTGTTTGTATCCTCTTGCCAGAAGACCGGTGATGATACCTGTCAGTACATCACCGCTGCCTGCTGTAGCCATACCGCTGTTGCCCGTACTGCAGAAATCAATCTTTCCGTCGGGGTGGCAGAGTGCAGAATAATGTCCCTTTAATATAATGTATGCCTGGAGGCGTTCAGCCAGTTCGCTTGCCTTCATCAGTCTTTCGGTACAGCTGCTGCTCGCATTGCCGGCAAGCCGGTCGAACTCCTTCGGATGGGGTGTCATGATGATATTCTTTGGCAACTGCTGCATCCACGCCCTGTGGCTGGAAAGAATATTGAGCGCATCGGCATCAATGACGAGCGGACAGGTAGCACGGCGCAGTTGGGCGATGAGGGCGATGGCTGTTGTCTCGTTCTGTCCCAATCCGGGACCTACGCCCAGCGCATCGAACATCTCTGTATCTACCGGTTCGCTGAATATGGTTTCTTCAGCATCCATCTGCAGTACCGCTTCAGGTACCGAAATCTGCATGATTTCATAATTCCGTTTTGGGGTATGGGCTGTTACCTTGCCCGCACCTGTTCTCAGACAAGCCTTGGTGGCTAATACCGAAGCGCCGCTCATGCCGTAACTTCCCGCTATGAGCAGCGCATTACCCATGCTGCCTTTATGGGCAAAGTCGCTGCGCGATTTCAGGAGCGGACGGATGTCGTTCTCTTCGAGTATGCGGCACCGGCACTCCGTATTCTGGATGAATTCCTGGGAAAGTCGGATGTCGAGAACGCGCAGTCTGCCCAGGTACTGCTGGTTATCCGCCATCAGCATCGACAGTTTCTTCTGCTGCAGGGTAAGGGTCAGAGTGGCACGGATGATGTTGGCATGGATATTATAGGAATTGTCCTCGGTCATCAGTCCCGAAGGGATATCGATGCTTACTACCTTGGCAGGACTCTGGTTGATATATTTCACCATCGCAGCGAATCCGCCAGCCAATGGTTTGTTGAGTCCGCTTCCAAAGAGTCCGTCCACCACCAGCGTTTCTGCATTCAGTTTGGGAGGGTCCAGGTTGGTGGTTATCTCAGTAAATTTCACTCTCTTTGCATCCAGCAGACGCTTCCTGTTGGCAAGACAGTCTGCCGACAGTTTATTCTGTACATTAAAGAGGTATACACTTACATCATATCCATCCTCGCTGAGCATTCTCGCCACAGCAAGCGCATCGCCGCCGTTATTTCCCGGACCGGCGAAAACGACCACTGGAGTGCGGTTAGACCATTCCTCTTCTATGGCACGTGTCAGCGCTTTGGCTGCACGTTCCATCAGGTTGAGCGAACTGATAGGTTCGTGCTCAATGGTATATTTATCTAACTCATGAATCTGAGCGCTTGTGAAAATCTTCATATTATCTGATAATCTTAGTATTATCTGCGCGAACTGTCGTGATAATTTGTCAACTCATGCAGATAAACGGTTATTTTCATGCAAAAGTACAAAAAATAGTTGATGAAAGCACGAAGTTTCATGTTTTTTTCGTAATTTTGCAGAAAATATTATTATAGAACAGACTATGAGCATAGTAAAGATCAAGGATAAGAGCTTCAAGACATCGATTCCTGAGGTTGAGATTCTGAAGAAAGTACAGGTCGTAGCAGACCGTCTGAACAAGGATTATGCAGGCAAGAAACCTGTCTTCCTGGCAGTATTGAACGGCGCATTTATCTTTGCAGCCGACTTGATGCGAATGATTACCGTGCCAAGCGAGATTTCATTCGTGAAGTATGCTTCTTACGAGGGTACCTCCTCTACGGGCAGCATGAAGACCCTGATGGGTTTGAACCAGGATTTGGCAGGCCGCCACGTGGTTATCGTAGAGGACATCGTAGATTCCGGTTTCACCATGGCTCACATGATTGAAGACCTGAAGAAGCTGAACCCAGCCAGCGTTGAGGTTTGTTCCCTCCTCGTGAAACCAGGCAACTTGAAGGTTGATCTTGATATCAACTATGCTGTTATGGAAATCCCTAACGATTTCATCGTAGGATATGGATTGGATTATGACCAAGAAGGCAGAAACCTCCGCGACATCTACACCATTGTAGAAGAATAGGGGGTGAAGCATGTGGGAGAAAATAAGTGATTATTGCTTGGATGTCTCCAAGTACTTCTTGACTGCTGTATTTGTCGCATCTTTAATGGTGGATTTGGGTGAAATGCGGTGGTTGCTTTATGCAATTAGTGGCGTTTTGGCAACAATCTTCTTTTGTGCAGGTTTGTTCTTCATATCCAAAAGTAAGGATGAGAAAGAAAGGAAGTATAAAACAACTCGAAAGTATAACAATAAAAATAGGAGGACATAAAATGGATGCATTATTTTTCTTAGGCGTTGTAACAGTTCTCTTTGGAATTGTTTTTGCAGTTCTTTTGTCTCCAAAGGGGCAGAAGTGGGTTAATAAATATAGTTAAGTTTCTGACACAACATAAATATTTTATATATATATTAAGGTAAAAATGAAAAATATCGTAATTTTCGGCGCTCCAGGTGCAGGTAAAGGCACACAGAGCGACAAGATGATCGAGAAGTATGGTCTCGGTCACATTTCTACAGGTGACGTACTTCGTAACGAAATCAAGAACGGTACAGAACTTGGTAAGACAGCTAAGGGTTATATCGACAATGGTCAGTTGATTCCAGACGAGTTGATGATTGACATCCTCGCAAGTGTATACGATAGCTTCGGTAAGGATCACGCTGGTGTAATCTTCGACGGCTTCCCACGTACCACTCCACAGGCTGAGGCTCTGAAGAAGATGCTCTCTGAGCGTGGTCATAAGATTGCTGCGATGATTGAGTTGGCTGTTCCTGAGGATGAGCTGATGGCTCGCCTGATTAACCGCGGTAAGGAAAGCGGCCGTTCTGATGATAACGAGGAGACTATCAAGAAGCGTCTCAATGTTTATCATACACAGACTGCTCCGCTCATCGACTGGTATGAGAAGGAAGGCATTCATCACCACATCGAGGGTCTCGGTACTGTAGATGAAATCTTCGCTCGTGTTTGCAATGTAATCGACAACTTGTAATCAAGATAAAGAATCTTCCCCGCTATGGTGGGGAAGATTTATTCATTAAATAAAAAGAAAAGAATAAATGGCTGAATCCAATTTCGTAGACTACGTAAAGATACAATGCCGCTCTGGTAAGGGTGGCAAGGGCTCCATGCACCTGCGCCACGTAAAGTACCAGCCTAACGGCGGTCCTGACGGTGGCGACGGCGGACGTGGAGGAAGCATCTATCTCCGCGGCAACCATAACTACTGGACGTTGCTGCACCTTAAGTATCAGCGCCACTTCTTCGCCGAGCATGGTGGAAACGGTGGCCGTGATAAGTGTCATGGAACCGATGGCAAGGATATTTATATCGATGTGCCTTGTGGTACCGTGGTATATAATGCCGAAACAGGCAAGTTTGTATGCGATGTGGCTTATGACGGGCAGGAAGTTCTGCTCCTCAAGGGCGGTCGTGGCGGATTGGGCAACTTCCAGTTCCGTACCTCTACCAACCAGGCTCCTCGCTATGCACAGCCGGGCGAACCTATGCAGGAGATGACCATCATCATGGAACTCAAACTCCTTGCCGATGTAGGTCTGGTAGGTTTCCCTAATGCCGGTAAGTCAACTTTGCTGAGTGCCGTATCAAGTGCCCGTCCTAAGATTGCAAACTATCCGTTTACTACGCTCGAACCATCGCTGGGTATCGTAGATTATCGCGATCACCAGAGTTTTGTCATGGCTGATATTCCTGGCATCATCGAGGGCGCGAGCGAAGGAAAAGGTTTGGGCTTGCGATTCCTCCGTCATATAGAGCGCAACTCTCTGCTGCTCTTCATGGTTCCGGGCGATACCGACGACATCAAGAAAGAATATGAAGTATTGCTGGGCGAACTGGAGAACTTCAATCCAGAGATGCTCGACAAGCATCGCGTGCTGGCCATTACCAAATGTGATCTGCTCGACGAAGAGCTGATTGAAATGCTCAAGGAAACCTTGCCTACCGATCTTCCGGTGGTCTTCATCTCGTCTGTTACCGGACAGGGTATCCAGGAACTGAAGGACGTGCTCTGGAAGGAACTCAATTCAGAGAGCAACAAGCTTCAGGAGATTACTGCCGAAGATACGCTTGTTCACCGTGACAAGGATATGTCTCGCTTCCAGCAGGAACTGGCTGCAGAGGGCGAGGATGTAGTAGAATATATTGATGAGGATGAAATCGAGGATGTTGACGACCTCGATGATTTCGAATACGAATAAATGTTATGATCAAAGAATATCAGGTAGCTTCTGGTGTCAAGGCTTTCTCTACTACCCGCAAGGGAGGAGTGAGCCAGGGCAACTATAGCGAATTCAATATCAACGAATATTGCGGCGATTTTGCCGAGCATATTGCAGAGAACCGCAAGCGTCTGGCTGCTGAGCTCGGTGTCACTACCGACCATATCATCATGCCCCATCAGGTGCATGGAGTAGAGGTGCGCAATATTGCCGGCGAGTTTCTCACCATGCCTGAGAATATCCGCAAGATGGTGCTCGAAGGTGTAGATGCCGTGATGACTGACCAGAAAGGTGTATGCATCGGTGTTTCTACTGCCGATTGCATCCCTGTGCTTCTTTATGATGAGGAGCATCATGCTGTGGCTGCCATCCATGCCGGCTGGCGTGGTACGCTGGCTCGCATCGTGCATAAAACCATTCAGGAGATGGCGTTTACCTATCATACCGACCCGAAGAAGTTGAAGGCGGTGATAGGTCCGGGCATTTCGCTCGACCATTTCGAGGTGGGCGATGAGGTTTACGAGGCGTTCGAGCAGGCAGCTTTCCCTATGGAAGAGATTGCCGAGCAGCGTCCTAATGCCGCCTTCTCGGTTGATCCTGCTGAGCGTGAGCGCCTGGCTGCTGAGGGTAATATCGTGCAGCCGCTGAAATGGCATCTCAATCTTCCGCTCTGCAACAGACAGATTCTTCTGCATTGTGGAGTGGCCGAAGAGAATATCCAGGATTGTGGCATCTGTACCTTTGCCCACAGCGATGAGTACTTCTCTGCCAGAAAGCTGGGTATCGAGAGCGGCAGAATCTATACAGGTATCATGTTGAAGTAAAAGCCTGGTAGCAGGTAAGTATCAGATAGTTTTCAAGATAACATCCATTTTTCCTTTTCTGTAAGAACGGAGAGGGAGAAATGGATGTTTTTCAGTTAATAGTTTATAGTTTATAGAATATTTTGAAAATCAGAAAGAAAAAGTAAATAATGAAAAGAATGAAAAAAGGATTGCGGCTATTGGCTGTGGCAGGACTCATGGTGTTCTCGCTGAGCAGCTTTATGCCCGCTAAAAATGTATTCACGGCAGCCGAACAGCAGCAGGTGAGTATTGCAACACCCGGTCTCTTTGCCCAGAGTCAGGCATTTAATGTAGACTTTGAGATATTCCGTGCTAAGGAATATTCCTTCCCGCTTCCTGTGGGCAAAGCAACCCTTCTGAACAATCATGTGTTGCGTATCTCTACCTCTAAAGGCGATGCTGTCAAGGCGATGCTCGAAGGTTATGTGCGACTTTCCAGAAAGTCGGAATCAATGGGTAATGTCATCGTGGTGCGCCACGATTGCGGTCTGGAAACCGTTTATGCCAACAATGCCGAGAACCTGGTTAAGGTGGGACAGCATGTGGATGCCGGACAGACGATTGCCATTGTAGGCTCTAAGGAGGGTGAAACTTATTGTGACTTCTCTATCATGGTGAATGGCGGTAGGTTGAATCCGGAAACTTTCGTAGAGTTGAAATCGCATAAGTTGCGCCGCCAGACCGTGCAGTTCCGCAAGCATGGTGCCCGTGTCATTGTTTCGGTTATCGGCGGCAAGGATTCTTCTGTAGGAAGAAATGCTGAGGCTGACAAGGACGCATCTGGCAAGAAAAAGGGTAGAATAGGAGATGGAATGATGCTCGACCCTGATGAGGTTCATGATCCGTTTACCATTACCAATACTTTCGAACTTGATTTGGAAAAGATAGAAAAGACAGCCTGGGCTTATCCTTTGCCGGGTGCCAAGGTAATCAGTCCTTATGGTGGCAAGCGCCGCCATTCGGGTGTTGACCTCAAGACGTGCCCGAATGATGAGATAGTGGCTGCCTTTGACGGTACGGTCGTTGCATCAGGCCCCTTCTATGGTTACGGCAACTGCATCCGTATCAAGCATGCTTATGGTTTCGAGACGCTCTACAGTCATCAGAGCAAAAACAAGGTGAAGAAGGGGGATAAGGTAAAGGCTGGTCAGGTAATCGGTTTGACGGGCCGCACCGGTAGGGCTACCACAGAGCACCTTCATTTTGAGGTTAGCTTTGGCGGTAGACGACTGGACCCAGCCATCATTTATGACCACGGCAAGCATCAATTGAAGCCTGTAACCCTTCATCTAACGAAGGGCAGAGGCGTAAAGAGTGTAAAGAACCGATAGCCGTTTTACTCTTCACTCTTCACCTTTCGGCCGGAAACCCTAGTGTTTATCGGCATTTTGAGGGGTGAAGAGTGTTTGGACACTCTTCACCCACTCTTCACCACTCTTCACCCTAGCCGTTTCGGCGGATTTGCAATCAGCTAAAAGGACCGGCGGGAGAAACGCAAACTCTCTTGAGTCTGTCCGGGTGAAGAGTGGTGAAGAGTGGGTGAAGAGTCAGGAGAAACTCTTCACCACTCGAAATGCCGATAAACACAGGGGTTCCCGAAGAAAAGGTGAAGAGTGAAGAGTTTTTCGATGTCCGTTACTTCTACCGCTTTTCTCCTGGAATTTGATGACTGTTTAAGAAGAACAGCCCACTAGCAATACGCTTGCTAGTGGGCTGTCTTACTTATACCAGTATGCTGTCTTTCGCTTGCCAGTACTCTATTCATGGCTCCCGCTATCAGAAAACAGTTCGCCCGTGCGCTGTTATCAGACAGCCCACGGGCGAAACATGTATTTATGATAGAGAAGTATTATTTCTTCTTCTGGGATTTACGATTGGCTCTCTGCTGGCGATACTTTGCCTTCTGACGGGCAGAGCCACTACCGTGAGCACCCGTTATGTACTTTTTCTTCTTGGCTTTGGTCTTCACCTTGTCGTCGTCATCCTTCTTAGGACCACCACCGCCTTTGAAGACCATACCGCCCATGATAATATCGTCAATGTCACTCATATACCTTAATTATATAATAAATTAGTGATGGAAGAGGCGAACGTGAGTAAACGCCATAGCGATGCCGTACTTGTCGCAGGTATCAATAACATGATCGTCACGGATACTACCGCCTGCTTCTGCTATGTATTCAACACCACTCTTGTGAGCACGCTCAATATTGTCGCCGAATGGGAAGAAAGCATCACTACCTACAGATACACCCTTGTTCTGTGCAATCCAAGCCTTCTTCTCCTCGCGGGTCAATGGCTCAGGCTTCTCTGTAAAGAACTGCTCCCAAACGCCGTCCTGCAATACATCCTCCCACTCATCAGAGATGTAGACATTGATGGTATTGTCGCGGTCGGCACGACGGATCTTCTCCTTGAAAGGCAAGTTCATCACCTTAGGACACTGGCGCAACCACCACTCATCAGCCTTAGAACCAGCCAGACGGGTACAGTGGATACGGCTCTGCTGACCGGCACCGATACCGATAGCCTGACCATCCTTTACGTAGCATACAGAGTTACTCTGAGTATACTTCAGGGTGATGAGCGAGATAATCAGATCGCGCTTAGCCTCAGGAGTGAAAGTCTTGTTCTTGGTAGGAACATCCTCGAAGAGAGCAGGATCATCAAGCTTCACCTCGTTGCGTCCCTGTTCGAAGGTAACACCGAACACCTGCTTGCGCTCGATAGGAGCTGGCACATAGTCTGGATCAATCTTGATAACGCAGTAGGTACCCTTGCGCTTCTCCTTCAGAACCTCGATAGCCTCAGGAGTGTAGCCTGGAGCAATGACACCATCGCTTACCTCACGCTTGATGAGGAGGGCTGTAGCCTCGTCGCATACATCGCTCAGCGCAACAAAGTCGCCATAAGAGCACATGCGGTCAGCGCCACGCGCACGAGCATAGGCACAAGCCAATGGAGAGAGCTCAAACTTGACATCATCAACGAAGTAAATCTTCTTCAATGTGTCGCTCAGAGGCAAGCCGATAGCTGCACCGGCAGGAGAAACGTGTTTGAAACTAGCGGCAGCAGGCATTCCTGTAGCAGCCTTGAGTTCCTTGACCAATTGCCAGGAATTGAAGGCATCCAGGAAGTTGATGTAGCCAGGACGGCCGTTGATCACTTCGATAGGAAGCTCCCTTCCGTCATCCATATAGATGCGAGAAGGTTTCTGATTTGGATTACATCCGTACTTAAGTGCTAATTCTTTCATCTTCTAAGAAATGTATTTTGGAATTTGGCGCAAAGTTACAAAAAATGATTGAGATATTGGATTTCTGTTTCGTAAAAAGCCCTAAAAAACAGCATTTTTATGATATAAAGCATTTTTTTTACTCATAAACATAAAAAAGTCGGGAAAAATGAACTCTGTTTCATTCTTTTTCAGTACTTTTGCTCCCAGTTAGTAAATATGAGAGGATTGTTATGAAACAGGATTTGAAAGTTCTTGCTGAACACATAGAAAAGAAGGTTGGCAAGGCACATGTTTTTCACAAAATGTGGGATGTTTTGAAAGGGAAGGAGAAGCCTTCCCGCCAGACTTTGGACAAGTTGGCGCTGCTCGCCGGATTCCAGAGCTGGGATGATTTCCAAGGTGCTTTACACGGCACGGAGGATGGGCTCGTGAATTATGATGCGGGCGAAAAATAAAAGAATAGAACATGGTTGGTTTAGCTGTCAACCATGATTTATTGAATCGTAAAGATAGTTGTTTTTCGGTATAAGATTATTAACATAAAAAAGGGAACCCGGTCGTGAGACTGGATTCCCTTTATTTTTTTCTGATTAGGTCTCCTAAGAAAAATTATTCTGCACCCTTAGCTACAGTCTTCTTCTCAGCGATACGAGCCTTCTTACCAGTAAGCTTACGCAAGTAATACAACTTAGCGCGACGAACCTTACCATGCTTGTTCACCTCGATAGAATCGATAGCTGGTGACTCGATAGGGAAGATACGCTCAACACCTACAGTACCAGACATCTTGCGAACTGTAAAACGCTTCTTGTCACCATGACCAGAGATCTTGATAACAACACCACGATAGAGCTGGATACGCTCCTTAGTACCCTCGACGATTTTGTAAGCGACTGTGATAGTATCACCTGCCTTGAACTCAGGGAACTTCTTGCCGGTTGCAAATGCTTCTTCAGCAACTTTAATCAAATCCATTTTTTGTATAAAATTAAAAATTGTTTGTCGTTCCAACGCAACATGGACTTGGACAACACTTCTGCCCAGACAACAGCGGTTACGCCGAAAAGCGGGTGCAAAGTTACTACTTTTTCTTGTATCTCGCAAATTTTCAGTCACTTTCTTCACTTTTTCCCTTTGTTTTTTTGTTTTCTTTACTTCTGCAATGGAATTTTCTTGCCGATTTTGCCGATTTCGCCGATTTATTTTGTATCTTTGCGCTCTAAAAGTATTTAGTGTATTAAGTATGAAGAAAAAAAATAGTATCAAGATTTACCTTGCTTCGGCAGTCATGCTGCTGATGGCAAGTCCGGCTTTCGCCCAGAAATACCAGGTGGCGAAGGTGGAGAGAACCCGAATATTGGTTGATCAGAAATGGGATGCACAGCCTGATGCTGAGGCTGCCCGATTTATCGCTCCTTATAAGAGTAAGGTAGACAGTATCATGGGCCCTGTTGTAGGTCATATAGCTCATGATATGACCCGTCACCGTCCGGAGAGCGAACTCAGTAACTTGCTCTGTGACATCCTGGTATGGGGTGGCAAGCAGTTTGAAGAACAGCCTGTTTTCGCTGTTTATAATATGGGCGGCATCCGTTCCAATCTTGCCAAGGGTAAGGTTACTGTAGGCGATGTGAACGATATGGCTCCTTTCGAGAACAAAATCTGTTTCCTGACCCTGAAGGGCGATAAGGTTCTGGAGCTTTTCCAGCAGATAGCTCATCGTGGCGGCGAAGGCTTGAGCCATGCTGTAAGATTGGTTATCACCAAGGATGGCAAGCTGAAGAGCGTTACGCTGAACGGTGAACCTGTTGATCCGGAGAAGAGTTACCGCGTTGCAACCCTCGATTATCTTGCCGAAGGTAATGACCAGCTCGTAGCCTTCAAGAGCGGAACCGATGTCTTTGCTCCTAAGCAGAAAGAGAACAATGTGCGCTACATCATCATGAATTATTTCCGTGAGATGAAGGCACAGGGCAAGATGGTGGAATCTAAGATTGAAGGACGCTGCGTGGTAGAATAGTTAATAGTTTATAGTTGATAATTCTGATGAAACATACATTATTATATATAGGTCTGGCTCTGGCATCCTTCATGATGCAGCCGGCAGCCGTTCAGGCTAAAGCTAAGAAAGAGGCAAAGGTGGTAAAGCAGCTCGTAGTGCTCCATACCAACGATACGCATTCATGCGTAATGCCAATCAATCCGAATCTCGCAGATACCGCTACTGCCAATCGTGGCGGTTTCCTGCGTAGAGTGGCGATGATCAGTCAGGAACGTAAGGCGAATCCCGACTTGCTGCTCTTTGATAGTGGCGATTTCTCGCAGGGTTCACCTTATTACTCTCTCTTCAAGGGAGATGTGGAAGTAGGACTGATGAACGAGATGAAATATGATGCTGCTACCATCGGCAACCATGAGTTTGATTTCGGCATCGACAACATGGTGCGCATCTTCAAGATGGCGAAGTTTCCTATCGTCTGCTCCAACTATGATTTCACTGGTACCGAACTGGCAAATATCGTAAAGCCTTACACCATTATCAGGCGCAAGGGACTGAAGATTGGCGTTTTCGGCTTGTGTCCGGAACTTGCCGGTCTGGTAACTGAAGCCAACTATGGCTGCATCAAATATCTCGATCCTATCGCCAAGGCAAAGGAAATGACAGAGATATTGAAGAAGAAAGAGAAGTGTGATGTCATCATCTGCATCTCTCACCTGGGCTGGAAGATAGATGGCATCGACGATTCTGAGGTAGCCCCAGCCACCCGTGACATCGACCTGATACTGGGCGGTCATAGCCATACCTACTTCAAGCAGTTGGAGTATCTGAATAATCTCGATGGCAAACCGGTGCCAGTCGACCAGAACGGCAAGAGCGCCATCTGGGTAGGAAAAATGACATTGGATATTGTGAAGAATAAATAAAAGAAGAAGGTTGATACCAGGCAAAACGCGAGGTATCAACCTTTTCTTGAATTATCTATTCCTAAAACGTTAATCTTTTCTCAAATCCTTATTCCTTGTTGGAAGAAGCATAGAGACCGATGCAGGCACCGATGAAGCCGCCGCTCTTCTGGGTGCTCAGGTTAGAGGCATCTACACCCTTGGCAAGTAGCTGCCAGTTGCCGCCTTCTTCAGCATAATAGAAATCATAATATCTGTCATGACCTTCTACCTTCAGCTTCAGCTTACCTCCCTTGATAGGAGCAGAGGCGATAGTTACGTTGTTCTTCTCGGCACGGGTCAGAGTAATCATCAGCTTACCCTTCTTCATGGTCTTACCCAATACGAAGTTGTGGTCTTCCTTCTGGAGAAGTGCCAAGCCTGCGATATCCTTATCGTTGCGAGGAGTAAAGTTGATTTCTGTCTCAGCTGTGAAGGTGCCGTGCTGCTGACGTGCCCAGATGGCAGACATCGGCTCACGCTTGTAGATGTTGCCTGGCAGGAGATTGAACTTCAATTTGCCGTTTTCTACCTTGTAACAGTCAACGAAGTCACGGAGGAACATCCAGCGTGGATTCAACTCTTTCAGACCCACCTTATTGTTATCTGCTTCGAAGTTATCCACATAAGAGAAGTTGCCTGAGAACTCATTCTTTGCGGCAGGCTTCAAACCAGCCTTCTCTCCAACGGTAGAGATAGGAGTATTCTTGGCAAGAATCTCTGGCCATCCATCCTTCCAGGTTACCGGCAGGAGATAAGTATCGCGACCTGTGTTGTACATATCTTCTTCGTATGGACGGCAAGCCAGGAATACAGCCCACCAGTTACCCTTGCCATCTTCTACGATGTCGGCATGACCGGCACTTGATACTGGATCCTTGCGGTTAGGGTCGAGACCGGTACGCTGGGTAAGGATAGGGTTGTTAGGGCATTCCACCCATGGTCCCATCGGATTCTTGGCACGCAGGATAACCTCGCTGTGCCATCCGCCTGTACCACCCTCGGCACACATCAGATAATAGAACTTGCCCTTCTTGAAGAGGTGAGGACCCTCAATCCAGATAGGACGCGCCTCTACATGGGTTCCGCCACGCAGAATCTCCTTGAAGTCGCCCTTAATACTGTCGCCCTTCACATCGAATTCGAAGCAGCGGATAGAGCGCTGACCCTCATAGTCGGCACCGCCAACTACCGGACCGTTATGTACGATATATCCCTTTCCGTTGTCATCGAAGAAGAAGCTAGGGTCGATGCCGTCAATCTTCTTCAGATAGATAGGCTCGCTCCAGCCTTTGGAAGGATCTTTTGATTTCACAAAGAAGTTGCCGGCTCCCACATTGGTGGTAATCATATAGAAAGTCTTGTTCTTCTTGTTATAGCTGATGGCTGGTGCGAAGATACCGCCTGATACGTGCTGGCCCTTCAATGGAACCTGTGATTGGCGGGTGAGCACATGACCGGCTGGCTGCCAGTTAACCAGGTCTTTACTGGTTGAGAGAGGTACACCTGGGAAGAAGGTAAACGAAGAGTTTACCAGATAGTAGGTGTCACCTGCGCGACAGAGTGATGGGTCTGGATAGAAACCAGCCAGTACCGGGTTGTAATACTGGTGAGTCTTGTCGATTTCAACATTGAAGCGGGCGTCATTGCCCGCATACTTGAAATAGTCAAACTCAGCTGTCTGCGCCTGTGCAGCGGCTGCAAGCGTCAGGGAAAGCGATAAGATTGCAATTTTCTTCATTTTATTATTGGGTTTAAAATTACAGAATGAGTATCTGAACTCATGGCTGAAACATGTATTCAGAATTCTGCTGCAAAGTTACCGCTTTCCTTTTAAATATCCCCCCACAGAATGTTACCAACACTTTGCGAGGCGTATCATAAACATCTCTATTTGTAACAAATACTTTATTTTGGGAAACATCTGGCCTTTTCTGCAGTGAAAAGGCTAGATTTTCCGGTGTGCCTGCATATAATCGCGAGGCGAAGAGCCATAAAAGTTCTTGAACATGGTGCTGAAGCTGGCTGGGTTGGAGAAACCACAGGCATACATGATGTCTGTTATCGTCTTGTTAGAGTGACTCAGCAACTTTTCGGCATATTGCAGACGCGTATTGCGGATGAAGGCATGTGGTGTCTGGTTGGTCAGTTCCTTCATTCGGCGGTGCAGATGCACACGGCTCAGTCCTACTTCGCGGGCAATCATATCCACACTCAGGTCCTCATTATCCATGTTATCATTGATTACCTTCATCACCTGTTCCATCAGCTGGTCTTTTGGCGACAGGTCTTTTTCTATCGCGAGTTGCCTGTCGCTCTGGCTCTCGTTGCCCATAAACTTGTTTTTCAAAGTACGGCGCACGTTGAGCAGGTTGATGATGGTGCGGCGCAGAATGTCCATATTGAACGGCTTCACCAAATAGGCATCGGCACCCGACTGCAAACCGGTCAGCTGGTCTTCCTCTCTGCTCATCGCTGTGAGCAGAATCACCGGAATGTGGTTGGTGTTCACATTGTTCTTGATCTTGGTACAGAGCGTGTTTCCGTCCATTTCTGGCATCATGATGTCTGAGATAACGAGGTTTGGCTTCTGCTTGATAATCTCCGGCAGCGCCTCCTTTCCGTTGCAGAAGGTAAGGATATTGTAGGTTTCCTGTAGTTGGGTCTTCAGAAAATTACGTATAGCCTCATCGTCTTCTACCACAGCGATGGTGCTCTTTGCCTTGCTCTTGAAATCTTCTTCGGCGTCATTGGCTGTATCGGCAGCATTCTCTTCGTTTCCTTCCTCCATGTTTTCTTCCAGTTCCTTGATGTCTTCAGCAGTCTGTGGCTCCGGTGCATCTATCATTTTTTCCGGTTTCAGATGCTCGTTGCCCAGAGGCAGAGTGATGAGGAACTGGCTTCCTTCCTTCCAGTCGGCTTCATCAAGTGTCTTGTTGTTGGCGGCTGTAATGGTTCCGTAGTGCAGTTCCACGAGCGAGCGGGTCAGGTCGAGACCGATTCCCGTACCTACATTCCGGTCATTAGAAGTGGTGGCACTCTGATAGAAGCGCTGGAAAATCGTTTCGAGCTTTTCCTCCTGAATGCCCTTGCCGCTGTCCTTGATGGCTATGCGGACATGATGAGGCGAGTGGGAGAGGGTGATACGGATTCTGCCGCCTGCAGGTGTAAACTTGAAGGCGTTTGACAGGACATTCATCAATACCTTGTCAAAGTTGTCGCGGTCTATCCATACCGGGAGTGTTTCATCTTCGTGCTCAAAGGTGAATTGGATGCTCTTGGCCACCGCTTGCTGGCAGAAGAGTTTGTATTCATCGCCAATGAATGCAACCATATCGGTTTTGCTCATGTGCATCACCATCTGTCCCTTGTCAATCTTTCTCAGGTCCATCATCTGGTTAATCAGGTGCAGGATTCGTTCCGAGTTCTTGCGCATCATATCGTAGATGCCCTGTCGGTGAGCGTCTTTGTCTTCCTTAATCAGCGTGAACAGCGGAGTGAGGATAAGAGTCAATGGGGTACGGATTTCGTGGCTGATGTTCATGAAGAACTTCAGTTTTGCTTCGCCCATCTCTTCCGCATGGATATGCTGCTGCAATATGAGCTGGTCTTCTATCTTGCGTTTGCGGTGCTTGATATAGAGCAGACAGAGCCCCAAAAAGGCTAGCAGATAGCAGAGTCTTGCCCAGATGCTGGCATACCAGGCTGGGTGAACGATGATGGAGAACTCCTTGACAGGGGTTTCGTATCCGTTGCAGATGGCCTTGACACGGAACTTATAGGTGCCTGCTGGCATGTGTGAGAATGACAGCTCGTTCATGCCAGACTGTATGGTTCGCCAATCCTCACCATTGATGCTGTAGGCGTAACTGATCTGCTCTACATTATTATATGTAAGAGTAGACAGTTGGATGGTGAAGGTGTTGTCTTCATGAGATAAGGAGAACTTGTCGCTGTTATATACCCCTTTATCTGTAATGGTGTAGATGCCCGATTCCATATCCCGGTATACAGGTTTGTTGTCCACAAGAAGTCCTGATATGGTAACTTTTGCCTGCCAAGGATGCTGTTTCACCTTGTCCGTATCAAACCAGTTGATACCGCCTGTTCCACCCATCACCAGCATCTTTCCTCCCCAGAGTGTGCAGGCTGCTGCATCGCTGAACTCATTGCTCTGTAATCCATTGTCCGAGAAGTACTTGTTGATAGTTCCTTTTTCTGTATTTACCTGGTTTAAACCACAGCTAGTTCCTATCCAGATTCTGCCCTTGTAATCTTCTATGATGCTGGCTACGCTGTTGTCTGAAAGTCCAAGTTCTGTGTTATAAATCTTCGGATGAGCATATCCCTTCTTCGGATCATAGCAGATTGCGCCGTCTTCAGTGCCAAACCATACGCGATTCTTGCTGTCAGAATAAACGCAATGTGAGAAACAGCCCTTGTTCAGACAGTTGACGCCACCGAAAGTGGAAGTCCAGCTATTCTTCTGCTGGTCATAGCAAGCCAGGCCTACAGAAGTGGCAACGAAAATCCGCTTACCATCTTTGGAGATGCTGAGTTTCACGAGGTAATCATTAGGAATACTGTTCTTTTTCAGGTTGTTGTCGGCACCATATAGTGCTTTCCATTGCTTGATGCTTCCATCTGGAGAAAGGCGGAAAAGTCCTTCGCCCATGGTGGCAAACCAGACATTTCCCTGTGGGTCTTCCTGGATATCAAAGATGCCCGCCTGGTTTCCAATGCCTAGGCTGAATGGATGGAAAGACCCCCCCGCATCTATAAATCCGATGCCGTCAGTATAGGTTCCTACCCATGTTCTGCCTTTCTTGTCTTTGCAGAGTGCCAGTACCGTGGTGTTGCTTAATAAATGGCTGTTGATGCTACCGGTTTTTATGTCAAAGAGGTAAAGACCATCCTTGTCGGTGCCCACCCAGACTTGATTGCCCTGGTTGGCACACAGACTTGTGATGCTGTTTTCGCCTATCACATTGCGGTTGCCCAAACGGTAGCCCATATAGTTGAAATCGCATTGAGCCTGCGACTGCATGAATACGCCCTTCTGGAGCATACTCACCCAGATGTTTCCCGTAAAATCTTCTATAATGCTGGTAATCTTGCACTTGGCAAGATTTACTTCACGGCTGAACAGAGGATTATTTTGCAAGAATCCTGTTACAGGATTATACACGAAGATACCCATACCATCGCAACCGATAAACAAGCGCTGGTCGCGGCTGATATAGATGTTGTCAATAGGAAGATTGCCTATGCCGGCTATCTTGGTGAAGATGGTTGAACCTGCCTTGAGAAGGTAAATACCATCATTCTTGGTAGCAAGATAAATGTTGCCCTTGTTGTCTTGCCTGATATCTTTTGCTTCCAGCGTTTCTGCTCCAGGAATCTGTTTGGTCAGTTTCCCTTTCTTGTTGGCACGGTATAGTTTGCCGTTCTCCAGGATAATCCAAAGTCTATCCTGTTTATCTTCCAGAATCTTATGTATGAATTTCAGGTTCTCCACTTCGCCCTTCATAGCATAGCATACTTCTGCATTTTCTTTCTTGAGCATAATTCCATATCCCGATGTAACTACGGCAATATCGTTGTTTTTCAGACGATAAACCTGGGTTACATAGGTGCTGAAAGGCTGGTTCTTGGAGTCGAGCAGCGGAATATTGGCAAAACTCTTTCCATTATATAAAAGGAGAGAGTTGTTTGTACCCAACAGAATGTGCCCCTGGATATCTTGGGTAATACAGTTGATGTAATTGCTGCTCAGTCCTCTGTGGTCTTCCTTGGTTTTTCTGATGGTCGTAAAGTTATAGCCATCATAGATATTCAAGCCGTTACGGGTGGCAATCCAAATGAAACCATTTGAATCCTGGAACACCTGAGTGGCAAAGTTGCTCGAAAGCTGGTTGTCTGAATTGAAAAGTTTTCCTCGCTGCGCCATCATGTTCTGCGCAGTGAGACAGAAGATAAACATCAGTAAAAGACCGATGTATCTCATTGTTCTGAGGTTTGATTTCATGGAAATCATCATGATTCTTGGTTTCATTGTCTTTTGGCTTTTTTATATTCGTTTGCAAAAGTACAAAATAAATGGGAGACTCATGCACGGAAATGTATGTTTTTTATAGGAAGATACTAAAAAGACGTTAAAATGTTACATAAAGTAAAGATGATGTTACATGTGGTACAAGAGAAAAACTATTGGTTACTTATCATAAAGTATATATGAAAGATTAGGAGTATCTTTGCATCGGTTTTTTAAGTTGTATATTTCAGAACATTTAGGTTAGTTAGGTTTATACATAATAGGTTTGTAGATAGGTTTAGAATTTCTAAAAGATTTTGATATTATGGTTTTTATATAGAATCATGATTAATTGGTTTTCGGGAATGGTGCGTAGTGATTACGCGCCATTCTATTTTAAAAGACCAGCATCCTTTTCTGTAAACTGGAACCTGGCAATCCTTCATAATATAATAAGGTGACTGACAAAAAATGATAAATCTAAAAATTGTAACAATGAAAAGAAAGAAATTGTTAATATCACTCGCTATGGCTATGCTGTCAATGGCGGGACAGGCTGCAGATAATCTGCCGGCACTTCGTGTGCAGGGTAAGAATCTGGTAGATGCCAATGGTAAGATTGTTGTCTTGCATGGTGTGATGGATACGCCGAACCGCTACTTCAACGGCAATCGTTGGGGCACGGGTGGTTATGAAGTAGGTGATGTGACTCCTTGCTTGAATTATTTCGAGAAGATGTTCACCGCTATTACCGACAAGAACCAAGGTGCTTATTGTACGGTGTTCCGTCTTCATATGGATCCTTGTTGGACTAACTACAAGGCACCAGTTGGAACCCAAGAAAACAATATCCAGTATTTTAGTGAGACTCGATACCAGACATTCTTGAGCAGACTTTATATCAAGCTTGTGAAGAAAGCCTTGGCTCATGGACTATATGTAATCGTTCGCCCTCCTGGCGTTTGTCCACAGAATATCAAGGTGGGAGATGAATATCAGGCATATCTTAAGAAGGTGTGGAATCTCTTCGCTTCCGATCCCACCATCCAGAAGAATGCCGGACAGGTGAGCATCGAGCTAGCCAATGAGCCTATTAATGTGTTGCTGGCAGATGGCTCTAAATCAGACAAGGCTCTCCATGATTTCTTCCAGCCTGTGGTAGATGAGATTCGTGCCACTGGCTTCAAGGGTATTATCTGGGTGCCAGGTTCTGGCTATCAGAGCAACTATGTGGGCTATTCCAAATATCCTATTACCGATAAGGAGAACAATTTCTCTTATGCCGTGCATGTTTATTCCAGATGGTATGGAAATATGACCGATAAGAATTGCAATCACGATGCTTTCATCCGCAACTTCAAGAGTCAGGTGCCGATGGTAGAGACGAAACCTATCATGGTAACGGAGATAGACTGGAGTCCGGAAGATCCGGACAAGAAGAACGAAGGTCACTACAATGAGTGGGGAGAGTGGACGCAACCTAACCTGGGAAGCTGGGCAACAGCATCAACTTCGAAATGGGGATTGGCATGGAAGGCAGTTCACGACCACTTTGGCAATATCGGAATGACGATTACCCATCCACAGGAATATTACGATATTGATGAATATCTTAAAACGGGCAAGGTGATTCCAGGTTTCCAGAATGCCAAGAAGCACGGATTGTTCGAAGAATGTTGCGGCTATGCCTGTATGAAATGGTATAAAGAGTGGTATTTGAAACAAAATACAACAGGAATTAAACAATTAGAAACCCAGGCAGACGTGGTTTCCACCTTATATTATAATATAGAAGGAAAAGAGGTAGAAAAGCCAACTGCTGGTGTTTATATAATAAAACAACTGTTAAGTAATGGAAAAATACGTTCTCGCAAGGTTTTTCTAAAATGATAAACTTTCTGTTACACCACGCAAAGTGAGTTTCGAAAGAAATCCATACCTTTGCCGCCGTGAATAAACAGTTTTTGTGCACGCCTAAATTTTTAAAGCATAAATCAAAAATGAATAGAACATGATTGAACAAGTGTTAACAATGAAACGGACAGCAGCCTTATGCTTGATGGGGGCTTTCTGCAGCTTGAATGTTCAAGCCCAGAAAATCCATGTCAAGGGTAATCTTGTTGACGGTACAGGTGAACCTCTGATAGGTGCCACTGTAAAAGTAAAAGGTAATGCCAGCGTCGGTACGGTCACCGACTTTGACGGTAACTTCAGCATTGATGTGCCTTCTGAAAACTCTTCTCTCGTATTTACCTACGTAGGTATGAAGACCAAGGAAGTGAAAATCGGTAAGAAGAGAGAGTTCAAACTCTCATTGGAAGATGACAACGCTATCGGCGAAGTCGTAGTCGTAGGTTATGGTCAGCAGAAGAAGGCATCTGTCGTGGGTTCTATTGCACAGACCACAGGTGAGGTGCTGGAACGTGCTGCCGGTGTCAGCGACATTGGTGCTGCCTTGACGGGTAACCTTCCTGGTGTGGTAACTGTTCAGGGCAATGGTATGCCTGGTGAGGAGGAGCCACAGATCATCATTCGTGGTGCTAGTTCTTGGAACAACAGTGACCCTCTCGTCCTAGTCGATGGTATCGAGCGTCCTATGAGTAGTGTAGACATTGGTTCTGTAGAGAGCATCTCCGTATTGAAGGATGCATCTGCCACTGCCGTTTATGGTGTGAAGGGTGCCAATGGTGTCATCTTGATTACTACCAAGCGTGGTAAGGAAGGCAAGGCTAAGATTGATGTAGGCTTCAACGCTACATTGAAGGCTCCTTCTAAGTTGCCTAACAAGTATGATTCATACGATGCCTTGATGTTCCGCAACAGGGCAGTGGAGCATGAGTTGGGTGTTTCTCCTGAATCTTGGTCTTACATCCGTCCTCAATCATTTATTGAGAACTATCGTAACCAGACCACACAAGAGCAGCGCGAGCGTTATGCTAACGTGGATTGGCAGGATGCCCTCTTCAAGAAGAGCGCCATGTCATATAATGCCAATGTCAATGTGAGCGGTGGTACAAGCTTCGTGAAGTATTTTGCTTCTGCCGACTTTGTACACGAGGGTGACCTCTTCCGTGAGTATGATAACGGACGTAACTATAACTCTGGCTATGGATACAACCGTATCAATGTGCGCAGTAACTTGGACTTCTCTATCACTAGAACTACTACATTAAAGGTAAATGTATCTGGTTCTAATGGTGTGCGCAAGGCTCCTTGGAGCAACATGAGCAATAGCGAGTGGCAGATAGGACAGCAGTGGGCTGGTGCTTATAACATCGCTCCAGATGTATTCTTGCCTCAGTATAGCGATGGCTCTTGGGGTTATTATCCAAATGCGTCTAACGTAAGTAACTCTGCTCAGAACCTCGCCATCGGTGGTACAGCGCAGGCTACTACTACTCGTATCAATACCGACTTTACCTTGGAGCAGAAACTCGACTTCATCACCAAGGGTTTGAACTTGCGTGGTACCGTTTCTTGGGACAACGTGTTTGTTGAGACGAGCCGTGGTATCAATGACTTGAACAATACAGCTCAGACCAAGTATGTTGATCCGGAGACTGGCAATATAACATATGGCCAGATATATGAGTCAAACAATAAGTTCGACTGGAAACAGGGCGTTAACTGGAGTACTTCAGGTGGTTCGGTTGATAACAACCAGACTGTTCGCAATCTTTACTATCAGTTGCAGCTCAACTGGGCTCGCAAGTTCGGACAGCATGATGTTACAGCCATGGGCTTGTTCTCTCGTCAGGAGAATGCACGTGGTAGTGTGATGCCTACTTACCGTGAGGACTGGGCATTCCGTGCTACTTATAGCTATGCTGGTCGTTACAACATCGAGTATAACGGTGCTTACAACGGATCAGAAAAGTTTAGCAAGGACAATCGCTTCGCCTTCTTCAATTCTGGAGCCATCGGTTGGACCATCACTGAGGAAAACTTCATGAAGTATCTTCGTGACAAGCACATCATTGATATGTTGAAGTTCCGTGCATCTTACGGTGAGATTGGTGATGATAACCTGGGCGATCCATTCGACTCTTCTCGTCGTTGGCTCTACATGAACCAGTGGGCATACGGAGGCAACACAGTGATGGATCTTGACCATACCAACAGTATCTACACATGGTATCGCCAGAATACATTGGGTAATAAAGATGTGAAGTGGGAGACTGTGAAGAAGACCAACTTCGGTATTGATTATGGTTTCTTGGGTGGTTTGATTACCGGTTCGCTCGATTTCTTCTGCGACCGTCGTAACGACATTTTGATCTTTGGTGATAACCGCTCCATCCCATCTTACTTTGGTACTACAGCTCCTACTATCAATAAGGGTAAGGTTCGTACCAGTGGTTACGAGTTGGAGTTGAAGCTCAACAAGAAATTTGCCAATGGCATCCGCCTCTGGGGTAACTTCAATATGACCCATGCCAAGAACAAGGTGCTCTTGAAGGATGACGCTCAGCTCACTCCTAACTATCAGAAGGAGGCTGGCTACTCTATGGGTCAGTATCGCTCATACATTGATCGTGGCTTTATCAACGACATCGATGACTTGATTGGTTCTCCAGCTCATGAGTCTAATGACAACCACCGCTTGGTAGGCGATTACTACATCGTAGACTTCAATGGTGATGGTGTGGTAGATAGCAAGGACTCAGCTCCAGTAGGTTATAGCTCAAGCCCTCAGAATACATACAATGCCACTATCGGTATCGAGTATAAGGGCTTCTCTGCTTTCGCTCAGTTCTATGGTGTAACCAATGTAACTCGTGACGTAACCTTGACAAGCTTTGGCAATAAGTTGGACAATGTTTATGACACTGGTACTTGGTGGGACAAGAATGAGTCTTCTCCAGAATCTATCATTCCTCGTTGGGGTGCTACCCAGTCTGATTACAGCAATGGTACTCAGTTCCTCTATGATGGTTCGTACATCCGTCTGAAGAACGTAGAGATTGCTTATACTTGGACCAAGGGATGGATCAAGGCTCTCGGTATGAACTACCTCAAGGTATACTTGAATGGTAACAACCTCTGGCTTTGGACTCGTATGCCTGATGACCGTGAGGCTAACCTCGGTGGTGGCGGTTTCCTTGGAGCATATCCTACAGTACGCCGCTTCAACTTAGGTGTTAAATTCTCATTGTAATATTAAAATGAACATTCAAATGAAAAATAAGATAAAGAATTTTTTGTTGATGGGATGCGTCTCGCTGGCTCTCGGTACCTCGCTCAACTCTTGCCAGGACTATCTTGACAAGGAGGCCGATTCTACAGTCTCAGAAAATGACGCATTTGTAAACTTCCGTAACTTTCAGGGTTACGTAGAGGAGATTTACAACTGTATCCCTGATAAGGAAAAATGTAACTGGTGTCCTTCTTGGAACTGGGGTGATGATGAAATCTTCAACCCAGAGGCTGATGGCCGTATGACACACCAGGTAGACTTGGGCAACTTCCGTGCTTGGCAGACCACTGGTAACTGGCTTTACAAGGATGGCAGCAACCCTACATCTACAGATAAGTTCAACCACTCACTTTGGCCACATGCTTGGTATTGCATTCGTAAGGCTAACCAGGGCTTGGCTAATCTCGATAAGTTGGTAGCTAGCAAGGCAGAGAAAGACCTCATTGCTGGTCAGCTTTACTTCTTCCGTGCATGGTGGCACACTGAGTTGATGCAGTACTTTGGTGGTTTGCCATACATTGATACCTATTTGGATCTCAATTCAGAGCTCAATTTGCCTCGTCTCTCTTATCAGAAGTGTGCAGAGAAGGCTGCTGCTGATTATCGCAAGGCTGCCGATCTGTTGCCTATCAACTGGGACAATGAGTATGATGGTGCTGCCACACAGGGCAAGAACGACCTTCGTATCAACAAGATCATGGCACTCGGTTATCTGGGCAAGACTTATCTCTGGGCTGCCAGCCCATTGATGAAGGATGGCGCACAGGTAGGAGCTAGCAAGAATGGCAAGACATACGACTATGATGAGGAGTTTGCCAAGAAGGCAGCTGAGGTCTTCGGTGAGTTGCTCACATTGGTTGAGGGTGGCCAGACACAATATGGGTTGGCTGAGTTCAAATATAAGGACATCTACAATCATGAGCGTTCTGCCGATGCTAACTCTTGCTTCTCTGATATCTTCTATACCAAGAAGCAGAACTGGAAAATGCCTGGATCTATTGAGGCTATCTTCCGTGGTCCATCTTCAGACTTCAACGGCTCTAACTGGAATACCTCTAAGGTGTTTGGCCCTAAGGTACAGAAAGTGGTTGGACATGACAATGTGATTCACCAGCCTACAGCTAACTTGATAGCTGCTTACGGTATGGCTAATGGTGAGCCCGCTTACATCGTAGAGAATGGCAAGTTGGTTCCTAACATAGCAGGTGGTTTCGATCCTACTCATCCATATAAGAACCGTGACCCACGCTTCTATCACGACATCGTGTTTGATGGCTTCAAGTATCTGAATGGTACTCCTGGTCAGTGGGCTAACTTGCAGTACTGCCAGTTGTATACAGGTGGCAATATGCGTCCAGTGGCTAATGGCAGCCGTACAGGTTACTTCATCCAGAAGTTGGTGCCTCATACATGTAATGAGGTGGATCGCGACTACGATTGGGGTTCAGCATTCCACTGTTACTTGCCATATATGCGTCTGGCTGACATCTATCTGATGTATGCTGAGGCTTGTGCTGCGTTTGGTGGTGCTTCTGGCAAGGCTACTAACTTTAGCAAGACTGCTGAGGATGCCATCAATACCCTTCGTGATCGTTGTGGCGCTGGTCATGTGGCTCCAGAGTATGTAGCTGATGCACATAAGTTCATGGACGAGGTTCGCCGTGAGCGTGAGGTGGAACTTGCTTTCGAGGGCTTCCGTTTCAACGACTTGCAGCGCTGGTTGCTCCTGACCGAGGCTCCTTACAATGTAAAGTACTCTGATGAGTTTGACCGTGTGGAGGGTGCCGATTTCTACAAGGAGAAAGACCCAGCTGATGCTCAGGTGGCTAACTTCCGCCAGGAAAAGATCTTGACTCGTCACTTCACAGCCAAGCACTATTGGTTCCCATTGCCTATCAAGGATGTTTATCTCTATCAAGAGCTTAGTCAGAATCCTGGTTGGTAAAATAACATTATATAGAAATACTAAAATAAGAATGATAGTATGAATTCAAAATTCAAATCATATAATTCAAAGTTCCTGTTGGCAGGTCTTGTGTCATTGGCTCCTATGGCTGCCGATGCCAAAACTGCTGCTGAGAACGAAACCGATACCGTTGCTGCCGACAAGGAGATGGTCAATGTGGCTTATCGCAAGGTAGCCAAGGGTGACATCTTGGGCGGCGTTTCGGTAGTCGATGTAGAGGGATTGATGAAGAAAAACTACCACACTTATAGCCTTGACAACATGCAGGGCTACGTGGGTGGTTGGAATGGCAACTCTCTCTGGGGCATGGATGCTGACAATGCTGGATACTTGGTATTGGTAGATGGTGTGCCTCGTGAGGCAACCAACGTGATGCCTAGCGAGATTGACCAGATTACATTCCTCAAGGGTGCGCAAGCTGTAGTGCTCTATGGTAGCAAGGCAGCCAAGGGTGCTGTGCTCATCACCACTAAGCGTGGCAAGAACGATGGCTTGAAGGTTGAGGTGCAGGCTAACGCTGGTCTCAATGTGGCTAAGTCATTCCCAGAGTATCTGGGCTCTGCTGAGTATATGACTCTCTACAACGAGGCTCGTGCCAATGACGGTTTGACTCCTCTCTACTCTGCTGAGGATATCTACAATCATGGCTTGGGTGCCAACCAATATCGTTATCCTAATCTCGATATGTACTCTTCTGACTATCTTCGCAAGATGAATAGTCGCTACGAGGCTACTGCTGAGATTAGTGGTGGTGGTAAGCGTGCTCACTTCTATAGCAACATCAACTATTATCGTCAGGGCGACTTCCTGAAGTTTGGTGAGGCTAAGAACAATAACATTCAGCGTTTCAGTGTACGTGGTAATGTAGATGTCAACATCACAGATGACATCAAGGCTTGGGTCAACTCCAATGCCACATTCTATGATTCACATTCTGCTATTGGTGATTATTGGAATGCAGCTGCTACTTGGCGTCCTAACTTCCCACAGAATGCTAGCCCATTGATCTCTACAGACATGATAGCTCCTAATGCCAAGGCTGCTTGGGACTTGATGAGTGTGGCTAAGCTGGTGGATGGTAAGTACTTCTTGGCTGGTACACAGGCTAACTCTTCTAACATCTTCGCAGATTACTATGCTGCTGGTAAGAGCAAGTATACTAGCCGCCAGTTCCAGTTTGATACAGGTGTTAACATCAATCTGCACAAGTTGTTGCAGGGCTTGTCTTTCGAGACTCGTTTCGCAGTAGACTATGCTACCTCTTACACCACATCTTTCAATAATAGCTATGCCATCTATATCCCAACATGGTCAAACATCGACGGCAAGGATATGATCGTAGCTTTGAAGAAGGAAGGTGAGGATAAGAAGTCTGGTGTACAGAACATCGCTAATAGTGTGGACAATCAGACCATGCTCTTCTCTGCTCAGTTCAATTACGCCAATACATTTAATAAGGTACATAACCTCTCTGCGATGTTGATTGCCTCTGGCTATCAGCAGTCTAAGTCAGGTGTGTATCACAAGACATCAAGTGCTAATCTTGCCTTGGATGCATCTTATGATTACGCCAAGACCTATTATGCAGACTTCGGCTTGGCAGCTATCCACTCTGCACAGTTGGCTCCAGGTCATCGTGTAGGCTTCTCTCCTTCACTCTCTTTGGGTTGGAGACTCAAGAACGAGAACTTCTTGAAGAACAGCAAGGTGGTAGACGATATGATGATCAGTGTATCTGGTAGCATCATCAACGAGGATATTGACTTGGCAGTAAATGGCGACAGATACTATCTCTATGACACCAACTGGCAGACAGCTGATGGTTATGGATGGTATGATGGTTCTGCTGGCAAGTACACATTCTCTAAGCGTTCTGCCAACAAGGATCTTGACTTCATCAAGCGTAAGGAACTTTCTGTCAACTTCAAGACTTCCTTGTGGCAGCAGATGGTAACATTGGATGCTAGCTTCTTCGTTAACTCGATGGAGGGTTATCTGATTTCTACTCCAACGTTCTATCCTTCTCACTTTAAGCCAGGCTATCCTGATGCTTCATTCATGCCTGTGCTCAACTTTAACAATAATCGCCGCATCGGTTTCGACTTCGCAGCTAACTTCAATAAGAAGGTGGGTGATGTAGACTTGCAGCTCGGCGTAACAGGTACTTATTATAACACCAAGGCTACCAAGCGTGATGAGATGAACGCATGGGATTACCAAAACCGTGAGGGCAAGGCTCTCGATGGTATCTGGGGTTATAAGTTTGCTGGCTTCTTCCAGAGTGAGGAAGAAATCAAGAACTCTCCAGACCAGAGCCGCTTGGGTAGTGAAGTGAAGCCTGGCGATATGAAGTATGTGGATGTAAACGGTGATGGCAAGATCGACTCTTACGACCAGGTATTCCTGGGCAAGGGTGGTTGGTATGGCTCTCCATTCACATTGGGTGTAAACCTCACTGCTAAGTGGAAGAACTTCACATTCTTCGCCCTCGGTACTGGCAACTTCGGTGCTTATGGCTTGAAGAACAATTCTTACTGGTGGGTAAAGGGTGACGGCAAGTACTCAGCTGTGGTTCGCAATCGCTGGACTAAGGCAACCAAGGAGACTGCTACTTATCCACGTCTTACCACACTCTCAGGTAGCAACAACTATCAGACATCAGACTTCTGGATGTACAGCACAGACGCTTTCCGCTTGGCTAAGGTACAGATTACATACGACCTGCCTAGCACGCTCTTCCAGAAGACTTGGCTTAAGGGCTTGTCTGCTTATGTAAGCGGTGCCAACTTGCTCACTATCTCTAAGAACCGTGAGGTATTGGAGATGAACATAGGTAGTGCTCCTCAGACACGCTATTATAATATAGGTGTGAAGGCTACATTCTAATCATTATTAAATGTATACAGAAATGAAAATTAATAAGTTATTTATATTAGCTGCATTGTCACTCTCGTTGGTGTCTTGCTCAGATCTCTTTGAGCCTGCACAGGAAAACAACCGTAGCTTGGACGAGATTTACGAAGAGCCTACTTATGCTCAGGGACTTCTCGGCTATGCTTATGCCGTGCTTCCTTATAATACCAAAAGTGTAACTGATGTGGCAACCGATGATGCTGTAAGCAATGATTTGTCTAACAGCTACCTGAAAATGGCTACTGGTTCTTGGGCTGCCAATAATGACCCTATGAGCAAGTGGACTAGCTGTCGTGCTAGCATCCAGTACTTGAACATCTTCCTTCAGGAAGTGGACAAGGTAGACTGGGCTAAGGACAAGGGTGCGCAGCAGATGTTCTGTGAGAGCCGTAAGGGTGAGGCTTATGCCTTGAGAGCTCTCAATATGTATTATCTCTTGATGAACCATGGTGGTTGGACTGAGGATGGTCAGCTCCTGGGTGTGCCAAACTTGACAAAGCCAGAGGATACTTCTTCTGATTTCAATCAGCCACGTGCCACATTCCAAGCTTGCTTGGATCAAATCTATAGCGACTTGGACCAGGCTGAGCAGTTGCTGCCTTTGGACTACAATGATTTGACTAAGTCAGATCCTGTGCCAGAAAAATACACTGCTATGGGTGTGGACAACTATCAGGACTATAACCGTGTATTGGGTTCTCTGATGCGTGGTCGTGTGAGCGGTCGTATCGCCAAGGCTATACGAGCACAGGTTTCTCTGCTGGCAGCCAGTCCTGCTTTTGCAGCTGGTACCAATGTGGATTATAAGCGTGCTGCTGATGATGCAGCCAGCTTGCTCGACTTGATTGGTGGTGTAAGCGGCTTGTCTGAAACAGGTAATTCTTGGTATGCTCAGACTAATGAGATTAATAATTTGCAGTCTGGTGCATGCCCTAAGGAGATTATCTGGCGTGGCAACAAGACCAATGGTGCTGATGATTGGGACCTCGGTTTGAACCAGGAGGCTGATAACTTCCCTCCATCTCTCTATGGTAAGGGACGTATCAATCCTACCCAGAACTTGGTGGATGCTTTCCCTGCTGCCAATGGTTATCCTATCACAGATGAGCGCAGTGAGTATGATGACTTGGATCCTTATAGTAATCGTGATCCACGCTTGGATCTCTACATTATCTATAATGGCTGCAAGTATAAGAGTGCAACCATCAATACCGACATCACCACTGCCAACAATGACAATGGACTGAATAAGATTGGTAACTCTACACGTACTGGTTACTATATGAAGAAGCTTCTTCGTGAGGATTGTAATCCTAATCCAAATGCCAAGAACGCACAGTATCACTATCCTGTGTATATCCGCTATACCGAGATCTTCTTGGATTATGCTGAGGCAGCCAATGAGGCTTGGGGACCTAAGGGCAATGGCACACATGCTTATTCTGCATACGATGTGATCAAGGCTATCCGTCATCGTGCAGGCATCACAGATGATTCTTATCTTGATGAGTGCGCTAACGACCAGGCTAAGATGCGTGAGCTGATTCGCAATGAGCGTCGTATTGAGCTATGCTTCGAGAACAAGCGCTTCAATGACCTCCGCCGCTGGAAGGCTCCTATCAATGAGGCTGTTCATGGCGTGGAGATTTCTACAGAGGCTGGTATTCCACAGTTCAAGGATATCACAGTAGAGGAAAGAAAATACGACGACTATATGTATTACGGTCCTGTGCCACAGACTGAAATCCTCAAGTGGGATCAGTTGAAGCAGAATGCAGGATGGAAAATTACAAACGACTAACATTTTATAATGATGAAAACTATGAAGATGAATAAATATTTCTCAATGGCTGCACTCGGAGCCTTGGCTCTGACTTTTGGCTCTTGTGAGAACGGCACGCCTGAGTTTGACGACTACGAGGGTGGCACATCAGTCTACTTCGCCCACCAAAACGTGGAGCGTGTATTGGTGTTGGGCAATGACGAGACTCGCGACAATACCAAGGACAACGAGCATATTATCAACATCGTGTCTACCATGGGTGGTGCTTACAATGGTAAGGACATCACACTGGATGTGGCTGTAGATAATTCGCTTTGCGACAACCTCTATTTCTCTGATGGCGTATCTCCTGTAAAGCCTATGCCTGCAGAGTATTATACCTTGGCAGGTAACACCATCTCTTATGGTGGCAACTTGCAGGGTAGATTACAGGTGAAGTTCAACGATGCTTTCTTTGCTGATCCTGCCTCTGTAAAGAATACTTATGTTATCCCTCTGATCATCAAAGATCAGAAGGGTGCTGGCAAGATCTTGACGGGTACTCCTTTCCAGGAGGGTGAAACTCCTGCGCTGACTAATAGCGATGCGTGGAAGACATTGCCTAAGAACTATGTACTCTACTGTGTGAAGTATATGAACCCTTGGGCTGGATTCTATCTGCGCCGTGGTACAGATAAGATTACTGAGAATGGTCAGACCACAGAGGAGAAGCGTGAGGGTGCAACTATTGAGAAGGACGAGGTTTGCCAGATTACTACCAAGAGCCTTACAGAGGCTATCTATCCTCTCACAGTCAAGAGAGTTGTGGGCAAGGATGCTGAGGGTAAGGATATCCTCAAGTCTTATACTTGCAACTTGAAGCTTACCTTTGCTAACGATGGTACTTGCTCTGTTTCTTCCGAGACTGAGGGCGTAACTGCTACAGGTACAGGTAAGTTTGTGGAGAAGGGCGCTAAGCTGGCTTGGGGCAACAAGGATCGTGACATCCTGACTCTCCAGTATACCGTAGACTTCGGTGCTGTCAAGGTAGAGACAACCGACCAGTTTGTAGCTCAAACTCGTGGTAATACCAATGGTATTGTTACTTTCGATACTCAGTATATCGTAAAGTAAGCTGCGGTAATTATCAATTAAGTATCATCTAATAATAGGTAGATTATTATGAAATTGAAAAATATTAATTTAGGTTTAGGCTTGATGGCTCTCTTGGCTTTGTCTTCTTGTGCTGATGACAAGTTCTCGGAGTACAGAACTGATATGACCAAGAACTTGAAGGAATATCAGTATCTTAACAACTACGAGCCTTTGAAGAAATATGTCGAAGACATGAAGGCTTCTGGCAAGTGCAATCCCGACTTTAAGTTGGGTATTGCACTGGCTGCGCCCGACTTCAACAAACAGGAGCTTGTATATTGCTTGGCTGGTAGCAACTTCGAGGAGATGACAGCAGGCAACGCCATGAAGTATGCTTCTTGTGTAAAAAATGATGGAACCTTTGACTTTAATACTGTTAAGGATTTCGTTACAAATGCACAGGATGCAGGTTTGACCATCTATGGTCATACGCTTGCTTGGCATTCTCAGCAGAACAAGAAGTATCTTAGTAAACTTATTGCAGATAAGGAAATTCAGGTAGACCCTAGTCAGAAAGTTGATAAGGAAGATGCTTATACCGACTTTTCTGCCATGAATAGTTTCCCTTTTTTTGTAATGGACTATACTCCTGAAATCAAAGATGGAATTTTGATTAGCAAATATCCTGGAAAATGGTATCAGTATTTTGTAGTTGACAATTATCCTGTAGATGTTGATGCCAAGAGAGAATATAAGGTAACAGCTATGATCAAGGCTTCAGAAGATGGACAGATTGATGTGCAGACGGGTAACTGGGGAGCAACAACATCCCAGAAAATGTCTGTTTCTACACAGTGGAAAGAGCAATCTGTAACATTTAGTGGATTAACAACAGAAAAAGCTTTTGTCGTTTTCCAACCAGGAGATTTTGCAGGAGACATTTCTTGTAAGTGGGTAAAAGTTACTCATTCTGAGGCTCCGGTAATGGAAATCGAGACCGAGGTTCATAAGGAAACTTATACTGATGGTGATTTCCCATTCTATGCTATGGGTTGTACACCTCCTGTTATTAATGGAGCTATCCACTTTGTTCCTACAGGCGAATGGTCTCAATTCTTTGTGATGCCAGGAGGTGATAATGAATTAGGTGAAGGTAATTATGTTGTTTATTTAGACCTTACTTCTAATAAGGATGCAAGTGGTGTAGAACTCACCATGCAAAATGGTTGGGGTGGCACAGCTCAAGCTATTACAGCCAAAGTGCCTGTAGCTGCAGGTCGTCATTCGGTAAAAATCGAAATGCCTAAAGTAGAAGGTGGTAATTATGACATCATTCTTAAGCCTCAGACAGCTGATGCTACTTTGGATGTTCATTCTGTTAGAGTTTGCAAGGTTACTAAGTCTAATTCTATTCCTCTTACGGACGAAGAGAAGAAATCTCGTCTTACTGATGCTATGGGCAAGTGGATTGATGGTATGATGGAGGCTACTGATGGTTATGTTACATCTTGGGAAGTTGTGAACGAGGCTCTTTCTGGTAAAGATTATGATGGTGATGGCAAGTTTGACTTGCAGTCTGCTAAACGAGGCAACGTTTCTGCTGATGATGCAAAGAACAATTTCTACTGGCAGGATTATCTCGGCGACATCGACTATGTTCGCACAGCCGTGGCTGATGCTCGCAAGAGTTTTGCCGCCCATAATGGTGACCCTGAGAAATTGAAACTCTTCATCAATGATTATAACTTGGAGAGCGATTGGGACGACAATGGCAAGTTGAGGAGTTTGATTCAGTGGATCAAGGATTGGGAGGCTGATGGTGTTACCAAGATTGATGGTATCGCATCTCAGATGCATATCTCTTGCTATGCTGATCCTAACACTCAGAAATCTAAGAAAGATCATATCGTCAAGATGTTGGAGTTGATGAAGGAAAGTGGCAAGCTTTGCAAGATTTCTGAACTTGATATGGGTTATGTTGATGCCGCTGGCAAAGAAGTGAAGACAGCCGATATAACAGAGGAACAACACAAGGAAATGCGTGACCTCTACACCTTCGTTCTCCAGAAGTACTTCGAGATTATTCCTGCTGCTCAGCAGTATGGTATCACTCAGTGGTGTGCTACAGATGCTCCTAAGGATTCAGGTTGGCGTCCTGGTTTGCCAGTAGGCCTCTGGGATCTCAACTATCTTCGCAAGCATACCTATGCAGGTTTCGCTGTAGGTCTTGGTGCTCCAGAATATTGGAAGGAAGCCAAGTAAATACTCTAAAAGACATTAGTTTTAGGTTTATCATACAAAGATTAACCGAAAAAAGATGTTAGTCGTTAAGGTTGGCTGTGTTGTGATGACACGGTCAACCTTTTTGCTTTGTAACATTTGTCTTGCAATATGTTAAATGTGAGTCAGTAAATAAAAAATAATTCTGATTTTTGAGGTTGTATCACTTCTTTTTTGTATCTTTGCGCTTAAATATCACTATAATGATATATAATGGCTATTTTATGGCTTAATGTTTACTTAAATGATAGTTAAGTATATGAAAGATTTGTATGAATATTCTACTCCGGAACTGGTGAGATTGCTGGGAAATCGCTTTAGGGAATACAGAATGCGATGCAATTTGACACAGAAGGAAGTGGCTGAACTGACAGGCATTGGTATGACTACTATCCACAAGTTTGAGAATGGATGTGCTAGAAACATTTCGCTTTCTACATTGATTCTCTTGCTCAAGGTGGTGGGACAGATCAATGCGCTTGATAACTTAATGCCCGAATTGCCACCATCCCCTTACTTGATGACCAAGGGAGATAAAAAGGTACAAAGAATTAGACACTGATAATAGCGAATGATTTATGGTTAAGACTTTAAAAGTAATCTTGTGGGATGAGGAAGTTGGTAGGTTGTCGTGGGACGACAAAAGGCAAATGTCCTACTTCACTTATAATCCAACTTTTGTGCATAGGGGTATTGATATATCTCCTCTATGGGCATCCATACGCAACAATAGAGGACTTATGCCTATTTGGGGAGAGGAACAGAGAATTTATCAAAAACTTCCTGCTTTCCTGGCTGACTCATTGCCTGATTCTTGGGGCAATCAGTTGTTTGATCTTTGGAGACAGCAGAATCATCTCTCCAATACGGAAATTTCTCCTCTTGATAAGTTGTCATTTATCGGTAGAAGAGGAATGGGTGCTTTGGAGTTTGTCCCAGAGTATGAGAGGAGTAAGAAATCAGAGAGGATTGATGTCAATTCCTTGGTTGCACTTGCTGAACGCATATTTACTGAACGAGAGGAGGCTCAGATTTTACCAGAGGAATCTCTTACCATGCAGTCGCTCTTGACTGTGGGAACTTCTGCTGGTGGCAGGCAGCCTAAGGCTATTATTGCTATCAATTCGGCTGATGGTGAGATAAGAAGTGGACAAATCTCGGATCTTGGTGGATATGATTACTACTTGTTGAAGTTTGGAAATGCTGATTTCAACTCTGCCGAACTAGAAATGACATACTACGAGCTTGCCGTCAAGGCAGGCATCAATATGATGCATTCTGAACTCTTGATGGTTGATGGCAGCAAGCACTTCATGACGCAGAGATTTGATAGAAAAGATGGGAAGAAGCTTCATACTCAAACTTTGGCGGCTATGTATCCTGAGGCAAATAGTTATGAGCAACTTATTTCTGTTTGCAGGTCGCTCCATTTGCCTGAGGCTGATTGTGAAGAGGTTTATAGAAGAATGATATTCAACGTGCTGGCAAACAATACTGATGATCACAACAAAAACTTCTCCTTCATGATGGATAGGATGGGTAATTGGCGGTTATCACCTGCTTATGATCTTACCTATATCCTCAATATGGGTGGAGTGCAGCCCAATCAAGACCACTGTATGTTTATCAGGTCCAAACTGCGTAATATTTCAAAAGAGGATGTCTTGCAATTTGCATTCGATAATGGTATTCGAAAGCCAGAAAGCCTGATTAATGATGTAAAGAATGCTTTGTTGCAATTTAGAACTGTGGCTGTAAAATATGCAGTGGATGAAAAATGGATAGGCAGAGTGGAGTCTACCATCCTTTCTCATCTGAAAGAATGGGGTGAGTATGAAGATGATAAACCGACGTTATCTGTAGAGATTAATGGTCATCAAGTGAGCGATGTACATATAGAGCAAGCCTACAAGGGCAACTTTCATTTGTGTGCAAAGATTGATGGCAGGGAAAAGAAGTTTGTGATAAGCAAAAACAAGAATGAGTTTTCCCTTATAGAGAGTATCGGAATCGCTAATCTTTCAGAGAAACAACTGTTGACTATGGTTGAAAAATTCCTATGTAAGTAAAGAAATAAAAATGGCACGAAAACGCACTTTTTCTCACTTTTTTTTCGAGAAAAAGTGCGTTTTCGTGCTAAAATCTTTCACATAGGCTCTGGCTGCATAGAGGGAATATTCCATAAATTATGTAAACGCTGCTCAAACGTAATGATGTTGATAAATCTGTATATTTTTCCTCTGTTTTGACCAAACATTTGGGGAATCTGGAACATTTTGGGCAAAAACATTTGGGGAATCTGGAATATTCGTTTATTTGACTTTTCCTGATTTCCTCTTCAAATAGGTTTGATGGTGTATCATTTTCGTTATAATGTTGGCTATCAAACCTATTTGGTGCTTCTCACAAAGTGTAACTACTACAGCTACCGGTATTTCTAAGGTAGAGAATCTGAAGGTTGCTCAGGATGGCAAGTGCTTCAACCTCGCTGGTCAGCAGGTAGGTAAGAACTACAAGGGCATTGTGATCAAGAATGGTAAAAAGATGGTTATCAAGTAATAGATGAGACGTTTTACAATGCTCGCATCGTACTATATATAATAATGTGAACGATGATGTAGAATCTATATAATATAAATATTAAACAAATGGTGTAAAAAATCCCAGAATCGCTCTTCCAAGCGGTTCTGGGATTTATTGTGTCTGATAGTTTGTTTACCATTTAAAGAGGTGAGGAACAAATTCCTTGAAGCAGCGGCGCCAGGTGAGCCACTCATGATGAGTGCCTGGTGATACGTAAACATCGAGCTTGATGCCCAGCTCCTTCAACTGCTGTGCCATCTTCTCGGTACCGAAGTTCTCTTCCGAACCGCAGCCCATAAACATATAATGAATGTTCTTGTTGTATTTCTCTGCATCGGCAAAAACTCCATTGAAACAGGTCTTTACATCCACGCCAAAGAGTGCACCGCTAAAGGTGCCAAGGGCAGAGAACTTATCCATGTGAGGCAATACCGTGTTGAATGTCTGACAACCGCCCCATGACAATCCTGCCATCGCACGATGCTCGCGGTCGGTATAAGTGCGGAATGTCTTGTCAACCATCGGAATCAGATCCTTGATAATCACATCATAGAAAGAAGCTCCATAGTGTCTGCGCTCTTCATCTACATTCTTGCCTGGACGGGCAACGAAAGGCTTCTTTACATCGCCACTCTCCATGACAACAATCATAGGCTCAGCCTTGCCTTCTGCTATCAGGTTGTCCATGATGTGCTGCATCATTCCCTGCTTGCTCCAGCCCGTCTCGTCTTCGCCCATGCCATGCTGCAGATAGAGCACAGGATAGCGCTTGGTGGTGTTGGTTTCATATTCGGCAGGGGTGTAAACCATGGCGCGGCGGAACTGCTTCTGAGAGGCTGCATAGTAAGATACTGAGCGAACCTGACCGTGGGCTACGCCCTGCTGAGGACGATAGTAGTTGCCTTCTGCTCCTTCTGGAACTTCCAGACCGCCTGCTTCACGGCAGCAGCCGAAGTAGGTTTCGCTGGCAGGGTCAACAACCTGCACGCCATCTACATTCAGAAAATAGTAGTGGAATCCTACTACCAGCGGATCGCTCACGCCGTACCAGTCGCCATCCAAATCCTTTTTCATCTCATATTGCTTGCCGCAGATGTCGAAGATTACTTTCTTTGCCTCAGGAGCATGGAGCTTTACATAAGCTCTGCGGTCCTTATCTACACGCGGATAGTTGCTGTCTGGAATGATTCCCTGCAGGGCGAGCATCATGTTTGCATAGCGCTTGCCCATGGTGCGGTAGCTTTCTGCGATGAAGTGGAGACCGTCGCCACGCTGTGGACAGCCCTTTGAAGAAATGACGTGGGCTGTAGGAATGGTCTTGGCAATATCATCAACGATGGCGATATGTGCCCAGCATTTTCCGCCCATATCCTTCTGTACGGTTTCGCCTACGAGCAGAGGTACGTCTTCTGCCTTCAGATTCAAATCCTTCAAGATGTCGTTATATACAGTCTTTACCCGGTTAGGCCAGTTGGCATCTCCGTTGTTGGTTTCGCCCTGATGCAGGAGGATGCCCTTGATAACACCCTGCTTCTTGGCTATTTTTGCCAGTTCTATCAGTCGGGCGTATGGATTTCCGTTGTACTGGGAAGCAAAGTTCTTCATCCAGTCGGGTTGTTTCTTGAGATAAGCCTTATAGGTACGCTTATCGAAGAGGTCGATGCTGGCTCCGCCCACGGCCACGGTGATGGTTCCCACCTTGATGCTGTCTGGCAGGTTATCCACCATCTTTCTTCCGAAATAGTCAACAGGAGTCAGTCCTGTAGAGGGTCTTGCCTGTGGTGGCACGGCGGTGTGCCATTGTCCCTTCTTCCATCCTGCCTTTTCATCATCCACGGCATACATAGCCTGGAATCTCGGGTTTACGCCCGTTCGGTCGATGTCTTCGATAGCCGCATTTCCTTCCATGTTCGACTGTCCGAAGCAGAGATAAATCTGAAAATTAGGATCAGGCTTTTCCTGAACCTTACTGCCCGTTTTCTGTGCCATCATAGGTAGGCACGCCATCGCGAGCATCGATGCTAAGATTGATAATCTATTCATAGTTTATATTTAATTAAATTATTAGATTGATTTTCATCTTCTGTTCAGTTTGCAAAGTTATGAAAAGATTTCCATACGTGCTTTGTCTCATTTATCAATAACTTTTCCCTTTCTTATATAATAAGGTGATTCTTTTGTCTCAGGTTTCAGAATATGTTTCATTTTGTCTCTTTTTGGGTAGATGTTATTTGTGATAAAGTATTTGTTACTTGAGATAAAATGCGTTTTAATGTTTTTATCTATTTTTGCGACGTGTTTCAGCATCCTTAATGAAATTTTTGAAAATTTAGGATGTATATATAATAATGTAATTATTAAACAACTGACTAGTAAGTAAAACTATTAATCTATTTTTAAGATGAAGAATTTTAAAATGATTGAAAAGCCGTTTGTTTTGCTATTCCTGCTCTGTTTGCTTCCTTTGGGAGCTTCGGCTCAGAGCATAGTAAAAGGTATAGTGACTGATCCAAGTGGAGAACCTGTGATTGGTGCTACTGTTAAAGTAGATGGTAGCAAGCTGGGTGTTGTTACCGACTTGGATGGTAAGTTTAGCGTTGATGCTGCTCCTGATGCAACATTGACTATTACCTATGTGGGTATGGAACCTAAGACCGTGAAAGCTCAGGCTGGTAAAACACTTTCCATTACCTTGAAGGATGATTCTAAAGTTCTGAATGATGTCGTTGTCATCGGTTATGGCGTTCAGAAGAAGAGCGACCTGACTGGTGCAGTTGCATCTATCAAGAGCGATGACATCAAGGGTTTGTCAGCTACCGATGCCGGTGCTGCCCTCCAGGGTAAGGCTGCCGGTGTACAGATTATCAACTCGGGTGGTCCGGGTGAGGCTGCCGATATCCGTATCCGTGGTTATTCTTCTAATAGTGGTAATATCGGTCCGTTGCTCATCGTCGATGGTCTGAAGGTGGATAACATCCAGTACCTGGATCCATCTATGATCGAGAGCATGGAGGTATTGAAGGATGCCGCTTCTGCTGCCATCTATGGTGCGCAGGCGGGTAATGGTGTCGTTATCATTACTACCAAGACGGGTGCTGCCAATGGCGGTAAGGCTCAGATTTCTTACAGCAGCAAGTTCACCATCCAGTCGTTGGGAAAGAGGGCTGATATCTTTGATGCTCCTGAGTATATAGAGTATCACAAGTATTTGGGCGACTTGAACGATGATCTTCTGAAGAAGAACAACTATAATGGTCAGAACACCAACTGGTATGACGAGGTGTTTGAGAACAGTCTGGCTCACCAGCATAGTCTCACCTTGCAGGCAAGTAACGGTAAGGGACGTTTCCTCGCCAGCTTGAATATCCTGAACAATGATGGTATCGTTAAAGGTAGCAAGGATACTTATAAGCGTTTCACTGGTCAGATCAATGCCGACTATGATATCTATAAGTGGTTGAACGTGACTACTAATACATCTTTTGAAAAGTGGAAGACCAAAGGTGTGACCAAGGGTTATGGTTCATTGCTGAACTCTGTGGTTTCTATCGATCCTTTGACTCCAGCTTATATCAGTAATGTGGAGGATTTGGCTCCTGGCATGAAGGCAAAGGTAGAAGCCGGTGGCCCAGTTCCAAGAGATCCAAGCCATAACAATGACTACTATGGTACTTCTAAATATGTAGAAGATGCTACTGGTAACCCTCTCTATCAGCGCGACCGTCATGACACATGGAATTCTGGTATCAATGTACGTGGTACCGTTGCTGCCAATATCAAGCCATTCAAGGGCTTTACATTTACTTCTCGCTTAGGTTATCGTATCACTCAGAGTAACTATCATAACTACGAGACTCCATATTGGTTAACATCTATGGCACATAGTGAAAACTATACCATTGAAGCGAATACCAATAATGGTTTGTACTATCAGTGGGAGAACTTTGCCAACTATTTGACAACAATCGGCAAGCACACTATTGGTGCCATGGCAGGTATGTCGTTTACCAAGAATCATTGGGATAACAGTTCCATCAGTTCTACAGGAGGTAACATACTCACATCTTATGAGCCAAACTTCCATTACATCAACTACTTGTTGGCTAATGCAACCAAGAATGTAGGTAACGCTCCTTCAGATGCAACAGAGTTATCTTACTTTGGCCGTGTATCTTACAGCTATGACAACCGTTACTTCATGCAGGTTAACTTCCGTCGTGATGCTTTCGATACATCAAAACTTTCAAAGAAGGCACGTTGGGGTAACTTCCCATCAGTTTCAGCAGGATGGGCTATCAGCAATGAGAAGTTCTTCAAGGACAATATAAGCCGTGATGCCATTTCTTTCTTGAAACTTCGTGGTTCTTGGGGTCAGAATGGTAACGTCAATATCTTGAGCGATTATCGTTATGCTTCTACCATAGCTCTTAATCAGAGTTTCTATCAGTATAATCCTTCTATCGGAGATGGTAAGCTGACTTTAGGTTCTAAGCCTTCCGGACTTGCTAACCCAGACTTGAAGTGGGAAACTTCAGAGCAGGTTGACCTTGGACTTGATGCGCGATTCCTTAACGACCGTTTGACTTTGGGCTTAGACTGGTATCGTAAGACAACCAAGGACCTCTTGATTGAAATCACTCCTATTCCAGAGATTGGTGTAAACAAGAGAGTTGTCAATACAGGTAAGGTACTTAACTCTGGTCTTGATTTCGAGTTGGGTTGGAGAGATCACATCAAGGACTTTAAGTATAGTGTGACCGTAAATGGTTCAACTCTGAAGAATGAGGTGAAGGAGGTTTCTAACCTTGTAAGCCGTTTGACCGAAGTAGGTATCGATGGATTCAATAACCAGCTTAAGCCTACATTCGAGGCTGGCCATCAGGTATGGTATTTCCGTGGTTACAAGTATGCAGGTGTAGCCGAAGATGGTAGCGCTCTCTATTATAATAAGAATGGCGAAACAACTTCAGCTCCAACCGATGAAGATAAGCAGGATTTGGGCTCAGGTATTCCTAAGTTTACTTATGGTATTACTCTTAATGCAGAATATAAGGGCTTTGACCTCACCGTATTTGGAACAGGCTCTGCTGGCAACAAGATTTACAACTTGATGGTTTCTGCTGACCGTCCGTTGATCAATGGAATTGATACCTACTGGAAGGATTCTTGGAGAGCAGACCGCACCAATGCTAAATATCCTGATATGAAAAAGGTTGCTACAGACTGGAAGTTCTTCAGTTCTGATGCAGCTGTGTTCAGTGGCTCATATTTCAAGATCAAGCAGATTCAGTTGGGCTATACATTGCCAAAGTCTATCTCTAGCGTGGCAGGTATCAGCAATCTTCGTGTATATTGCTCACTGGATGATTTCTTCACCATCACCAAGTATCCTGGTGCTGATCCGGAGACTGCTTCTATGAATAGTGGTGCTTCTCGTGGTTTTGATAATGGTACTTATCCAACTTCCAAGAAGGTGGTATTTGGTATCAATGTAACATTCTAACCTTTAATATTCAAAAACAATGAAGAAAATATTATTTTCAACAATATTGGCTCTTGCTGCCACAGGAACAATGACGCTCACTACATCTTGTGAGGATCAGCTTGACATTGAGCAGAAGGGTGTAATACTTACCGAGAACTTCTATAAGACCGATGCTGATGCAGAGGCGGCCCTCGTTGCTGCATACGAAAGCTTTATGTGTAATGTGATGGGACGTAACCACGATGGTGGTGGCCCAGGTATTTATACTCCATTGAAACTGATAGTCAATGAGTGTGGAGACGATGTGTTGGCAGCAGGTTCCAACTCTGGTGATAATACGTTTGGTATCATGCTCAATCAGTTCTATTATGATGCTGAGGCTGAGGTGCCAAAGTTTATGTACACAGGCCTCTATCACTCTGTATATGACTGTAACCTTGTACTCGATCACTTTGCCAACGCTACTACCGCTGTGCAGAAACGTTGTGCCGCAGAGGCTCGTGTGCTTCGTGCTTATGATTATTTCCTGTTGGCTAATCTTTGGGGTACTCCACCATTGGTAACTCATGTTCTGGATGCTTCTGCACAGCCTTTTAATTGTGATAAGGATCCTGAGCATCCTATGGATCACCAACAGTTGATAGAGTGGATTGCGCAGGAATGTGAGAATGCTGCCAACGATTTGGATGAGCGTAAAAGTAAGGATGACAAGGATGGAGCAGTGAAGGTAACCAAGGGCTTTGCATGGGCTCTTGCCGGAAAGGCTTACCTTTTCGCCAAGCAGTATGACAAGGCTAAAATTGCCCTTAAAAAGGTTATAGACTCGGAGAAGTATGATCTTGTTCCTGGTGAGAAATATGCCGACAACTTCCATATCGAGGGTGATGCCAACGAGGAGAAGGTATTTGAAATCAACTTCGAGTATAATACAGGTAAGTCCAATTGGGCTGGTATGATTCAGCGTTCTAGCTGGATGGAGACCAACTATTGGGATTGGCGTGCTGATCACTTTGTGGTTTCTCCTAACAAGGTTTATTGTGGCGGCGTTGATGGCTGGGGTGGCCTTGGCGTGCCTCAGTGGTTTGGTGACGAGTTCTATAAAAATGATGGTGATCACTCTTATCGCTTGAATGCTACTTTAAAGCATATTGATGATGCGGTTTATCATATGCCTTACGGCAAGAAAGAAATCGATAATATGACTGACGAGCAGAAGAAAATCAGTGACAAGATTGGCATCAATGACCCTGTTCAGGGACTCTACGGCAACTCTACCTGGTTGGCGTTCAAGCAAATAATGAGAGCTCCTGATACTCAAGGCAAGAAATATGGTGATAACATTCGCTTGAATAATTATCTTGTCATGCGTTACGCTGAGGTTTTGCTCAATTATGCAGAGGCTTGTATTCAGACAGGCGATCTGGATGAAGCTAAGAAATATATCAATAAGATTCAGGAACGTGCTGGTTCCAAGACAGTAAGTGAAACTGTTGATATGGATGTGTTGATGAAAGAAAAGTCATATGAACTTTGGCTTGAAGGCTGTCGTTGGTTCGATATCATGCGATGGAATGATACAAAGGCCAAGGAGCGTTTGACTAAGGCTGGTACAGTCGTGCCACATTTGTTTGATAAGGTTTTCAGAGCTCCAAAGGCAGACGACCAGGATGTAACTTGGGAGCATGGATCAGAAGCAAACAGCCGTTTCTATACGACCAACACTCCTGAGACTAATTTCAAGGTAGGTTTCAAGGAGGGCAAGCATGAGTTCTTCCCTTATCCACAGACCGTGTTGGATAAGAACCCTAACCTGAAGCAGAATCCTGGTTGGTAATCATGAAGTTGTTTTGTTAATATAGTGTTTTTAGTTTAAAGAACTATAGATTGTTTGACAATTAGGGGGTGTTTTGAAAAAAAGCACTCCCTTTTTTCTTCTTTAAAGGAATTTACGTATGAAAACATGGATGTGTGCTTTGATGCTGGCGTTATCGACAGGAGCTTCAGCCCAAAACCCGATTATCAGCGGACAGTATTCTGCTGATCCTACGGCTCGCGTATTCAACGGGAAGGTATATCTTTATCCTTCTCATGACATTCCGAGTCCTATCGAGAAACTGAAGGAATGGTTCTGCATGGCAGATTATCACGTTTTCTCTTCCACTAATCTTACGGAGTGGCAGGATCATGGAGTCATCGTTTCGCAAGACAAAGTACCTTGGGTACAGGACGGCAGTTATACGATGTGGGCTCCTGACTGTGTAGAGAAAGACGGGAAATATTACTTCTATTTTCCAGCTGCTCCGAAAGGGGAGGAGAAGGGATTCGGAATAGGTGTGGCGGTTGCCGACCAGCCTGAAGGACCGTTTATGCCGATGTGGAAACCCATAGAGGGGGTGCACGGCATAGATCCTTGTGTGCTGATAGATAAGGACGGACAGGCTTATATCTACTGGGCTGGAGCTGGTTTGCACATGGCTAAGCTGAAACCAAACATGACGGAACTTGCCTCGGAACCCAAACTGGTAGAGGGGTTGCCTGAGGGATTCAAGGAAGGACCGTTTGCCTTCGAGCGTAACGGCAAGTATTATTTCACCTTCCCTTGGGTTCGTGAAAAGAATGGAACTGAAACGCTGGCTTATGCCATGGCTGACCATCCGATGGGACCTTTCACGTTCAAGGGCATCATCATGGACGAATCGCCTACGAAGTGCTGGACCAATCATCATAGCATCGTGGAATATCAGGGTCAGTGGTATCTCTTCTATCACCATAATGATTATTCGCCTAAGTTCGACAAGAACCGCTCGGTGCGAATCGACTCTCTGAGCTTCAATCCCGACGGAACGATACAGAAGGTGATACCTACGCTAAGAGGTGTGGGATTGACGAACGCTCGTTCGCGTATTCAGATTGACCGCTATTCTGCGTTGCATGGCAAGGGTATTGGTATTGATTATCTGGATAAGAACAACTGTTTTGCCGGCTGGAAGACTCTCTTCTCTAAATCGAATACAGCTCTTATATATAATAAGGTGGATTTCGGTAATGAGAAGGTGGAAGAAATCACCGTTCGTGCCAAGTCGGTTAAGGGCGGTGTGCTCGTAGTCAGAGCCGATGGCAAGAAGGGTAATATCATCGCTAAGGTGAAGATTCCAAAGTCGGCTGGCTGGAAGAATATCCGAGCCCAGGTGCTCCATGCTCCTCAGGGCGTTCATGCTCTCCATGTATCCTTGCAGAGTGGAGCCGATGTTGAGGTTGACTGGCTGGGCTTCGATGCGTTGCCTTGGGAAAAGGGTGCTTTCGAAACTCACCAGTATCGTAATCTCTTTACCGAGATGGGCTATAAGCAGGCTGATATTGACAGGAAGGTGAACGAAGTGTTCAATGATGTATTCTACGGTAAGAACAAGGTTTATTTCGAGGTAGGCGATTCCATGGGATATGTCAGCGATATAAAGAACAATGATGTGAGAACCGAAGGCATGTCGTATGGAATGATGGCTGCCGTGCAGTTTGACAAGAAGGACATCTTCGACCGCCTCTGGCGATGGAGCAAGAAATACATGCAGCATCAGGAAGGACCTTATAAGGGCTATTTCGCATGGAGCTGCAAGACTGATGGAACGAGAAATGCGCAGGGAGCCGCATCGGATGGTGAACTCTATTTCGTAACTTCGCTCATCTTTGCATCCAACCGATGGGGCAATGATACGGGCATCAACTATCTGAAGGAAGCGCAGCATATTCTGGATTGCAGCATGCAGAAGGCGGGAATGGACCGCACAGCTCCGCTCATCAATCTCGAACATCAGCTCATCACCTTTACGCCCGATCATTGGGGCGGGAAGTTTACCGACCCTTCTTACCATCTCCCTGCCTTTTATGAGGTTTGGGCGAAATGGGCTAACGACGGACGTTCCCAGTTCTGGAAGGAGTGTGCTGAGAAAAGCCGTGAGTTCCTGCATAAGTGTATCAATGAGAAGACGGGCTTGAATCCGGACTATTGCAACTATGATGGCAGTCTGATGAAGACCGGTCGGTTATTGGGTGATGCATTCCGTTATGACTCATGGCGAGTGCCTATGAACATAGCGCTCGATTATTCCTGGGCTTGCAAGGATAAGGAGTGGCAGCAGAAATATGCCAATACGCTGCAGAACTTCCTGTATAGTAAGGGCATTGATTCTTTCCTGGACCAGTATAATGTAGATGGAACGATGGTAGAAGATATTCTGCCGGCAGGTACGGCTCCTAAGGCACTCCGCCATTCTATCGGTTTTGTTGCCACTTCGGCTGCGGCTTCATTGGTCAGCAATCATGTGAAGGGCAGGGAATTCGTCAGTCATTTCTGGAATGCCAAGCATGAGCCAGACAAAGAAGGCTTCTTCGATGGCTACTACGACGGACTGTTGCGTCTCTTCGCCTTCATGCATCTGAGTGGCCGTTATCAGATTATCGAACCTCAATAATAATGAATAGTCTATGTACAAATTTTTTAATAAAATAGTTAGATTGTTTTGTTTATGTGTATTCCTTTTTGGACATTCCTCTGCGGATGCCCAAAATAGGAATTTACCTGCAGACATCAATCCTTATTTCGGACCAGTCGGCAAGCAGGCTGTCATGCCTAATGCGGCTGGCTTTATTCA
>ENA-UPWO01000148-UPWO01000148.1-human-gut-metagenome-genome-assembly--contig:-NODE-148-length-45223-cov-60.839942_pt1 | contig 45223 bp, 37 predicted proteins | sample MGYA00250056_ERZ773388 | MGnify/ENA primary metagenome ERZ773388 (study PRJEB29103, sample SAMN06112004) | human gut metagenome | biome: human gut; feature: ankylosing spondylitis patient; material...
GGTACTACTATATCATAAAGTCCTGCATACGGACTCAGTTGTATTTCTAGTTGCTGCTGTATCATAGAGTGTTGCTATTTGACGTAAAGTTACTAATTTTCAATGAGATACGCAAATATTTACATCTATATCTTCGTCCTACATCGGGGCTTTTTTCAGCAGCCTCGGGGACGCGTCGCCCCCAGGTGAGGACCCGCCCCCCAATTAGAATCTAATAATTCTAAGATTATACGTCTTACTCATACTCCTTAGCCACACACTCGCCACGTAATACGCTGAGGGCGTTGAGGGCAAGGGCTTCCATTTCGTCCTCCCCTGGGAAGAGGTGGACGGGAGCTATAAACTTCACTCTTGAAGCAATGCCTTGCGTGATATATTTAGAATGCGCCATGCCGCCCGTGATGAGAATGGCATCTACTTGTCCGCTAAATACGGCACCCTCGGCTGCGATGGCCTTGGCCGTGTGGAATATCATGGCATCTATCAACAACTTGGCGTGGGCGTCGCCAGCTTCGACTTGTTGCATGATTTGCAGAATGTCAGTCGTGCCTAAATGAGCCATTAGGCCTGCTTGGCCCGCTACGCGCTTCTTTAATTGGTCCTCCGTATAGCGACCACTGTAACAAAGGTGGATGAGGTCGGCTGCGGGCAACGTGCCAGCGCGTTCTGGCGAGAGAGGACCTTCGCCATCAAGGGCATTGTTTGCATCAACGGCACGTCCCTTCTGGTGGGCTGCGATTGAAATGCCTCCACCGAGGTGGCAGATGATGAGATTGAGGTCCTCGTACTGACTGCCTATCTCTGACGCATACCGACGAGCTATGGCGCGTTGGTTGAGGGCATGCCAGATGGCTAAGCGGGGCATGAGGGGCGAACCGCTCACACGGGCTTCGGGCAGGAGTTCGTCAACGGTCACGGGGTCGGCTATGTAGGCTTTACAACCATTCTGTTGCTGCTTGGCCAGCTCGTAGGCAATGATGCAACCCAAGTTGCAAGCGTGCTTGCGAAGAGCATAATACGTTTCGTACACCATCTTACGATTGACACGATATACGCCACCGGGTATAGGCTTAATCAATCCACCGCGACCTATGATAGCATCAAACTCAAAGGGTATGTCGTTGGCCTTGAGCCAATCTATCACCAACTGCTGACGAAAGTTGTGTTGGTCGATTATCTGTTCATACTGCATTAGCTCTTCGACCGTGTGGCGAATGGTGCTGACGCAGAGGGGCTGCTCGTTTATGTAGACGCCCACCTTTGTAGAGGTGGAACCTGGATTGATAACTAATATACGGTGGAACATTTCTTTTTTGTTTCTTTCTTTTCCAGTTTTGAGGTGATGAAGTTTGTATGACAACGTAAGTAATCCTAACTAATTTTGAACACCTACTTAACCTCAAAACTAAGAACTCAAAACGATACTAAATATTTATCGCTGCAAGCGCGATACTATTAAATTTAGCTTCGGCATCGTCGCCACGTGAGGGCAATACGACGGGGCGGAGCGTACCTTGCAACGAACCCGCTACTTTGGCTTGCGCAAATAGGGGGAGGGCTTTGTAAAGCAGATTGCCCGCTTCGATGTCGGGCACGATAATGGCATCGGCTTGCCCTTCAAGGCAAGAGTTGATACCCTTGACACGGAGCGCTACAGGGTCGCAAGCAGTGCGGAGGTCGAGCGGACCGTCAACGCGCAACGCGCCCCATTCTCCCTCGGCAGCACGTTGGCAAATCTCAGCATAGCCTAACGTATGCGGAAACTTAGGATTGACCGTCTCGGCACAGTGAGTCAGGGCGATGCGTGGCTCTTCTATGCCAAAGGCATGGAGTAGGCGCGCCATATAGGCCACTTGGCTAAGGCGTTGCTCGTGAGTAGGATAAGGTATGACGGCTGCATCGCTGAAGAAGAAGAGTTTATCGTAATGAGGCATTTCGGCCACAGCGATGTGAGTGAGTACATTGCCGTTGGGCAATAAGCCCCACTCTTTATTCAAGACGGCGTGTAAGAGCGTTTCAGTATGCAACAGTCCTTTTACCAATACGTCGGCCTCGCCTTCGCGTACCATTTGCACGGCCTTTTGGGCGGCCTGGGTATCGTCTGCGGCTTCTACAAAGCATACACGACCTGTTGACTCTATTGCGAACTTAGTGGAGGAAGCAATTTGCGAACAATGTCCTACAAAGGTGGCCTCGGCAAAGCCATGTTGTACGGCCTTTGTCACAGCTTCACGTGTACTATCGTCCGAACCGCATACTACGGCCAAACGCACGCGCTGCGGCAATTGTTGTAGGTGAGCCGTTAGCTCAGCAAAACTCTTTATTGCTTTCTCCATATTTGTATGATTTATTCACATTTTACTCAAACGCGTGCTAAGTTAGTAAATGTGTCTTGATTATTGCACACTTTACAAGATTTTATGCATTAATGGCGTACTTTTATAGGGTTCCGGAATAACAGAAGGTGCATTTTCGCAATAATTTTGTACATTTGCCTTTCAAAACGAGCCCTTGTAGTTCAATGGATAGAACACCGCTCTCCTAAAGCAGTGATCTGAGTTCGATTCTCAGCGGGGGTACAATCATAAACGTTAACGTAACGATTAACGAAAAGATTAATGAAGAATTAACGACAAATTAATGACATTAATGTTCAAGAACGCATAACGATACAATTACGTGCTTCGTGCTTTTTATGAACATTAATTACCATTAATTTGTCGTTAATTTCTTCATTAATATCTATGCACTTTTTCTTAAAACATGAATTACCAAGAATTATTTCATGAAAATCTCTGTAAAAATAATTCGTGTTTAAAAGAAAAGTTTGAGTCTGTGTTACAGATTTTTGTTAACCGTTTTTATTTATGTTCATACTTCTTGTTACATGGCTTCAACCGATAACCTTACGCCCATGATGAAGCAGTTCTATGACCTCAAGGCCAAAAACCCTGATGCTATACTGCTGTTTCGCTGTGGCGACTTTTACGAGACTTACGCTAAAGATGCCGTCACCGCCTCACAGGTGTTGGGCATTACCCTCACACGTCGTAATAACAAGGGACAAAACCCGGCCACCGAAATGGCTGGGTTCCCTCATCACGCACTCGACACTTATTTGCCCCGACTTATCAGGGCAGGCTATCGCGTGGCCATTTGCGACCAATTGGAGGACCCTAAGTTAGCTAAGAAACTCGTTAAGCGCGGCATTACCGAATTGGTAACGCCAGGCGTAGCCATGACCGACAACGTGCTCAACGCACGCGAAAATAACTTTTTGGCGGCCATTCACTTTGGCGTAAAGGCTGTAGGACTCTCGTTTCTCGACATCTCTACAGGCGAGTTTTTGGTAGCTGAGGGCACGACCGAATACATTGACAAGCTCTTGGCTGGCTTTGCGCCCAAAGAGGTGTTGGTGCAACATGGATTGAAAGGGCGTTACGAGGGCTTGTATGGTTCAAAAAACTTTATTTTTGAACTTGATGACTGGGCCTTTACGCCTCAGACGGCACTGGATAGACTGACGCGCCACTTTCAGGTGCGCAATCTCAAGGGCTTTGGCGTAGAACATTTGAAGGACGGCGTTGTGGCAGCAGGCGCGATTATGTGTTACCTCGAAATGACGCAACACACACAGACAGGCCACATCACTTCGCTTCGCCGCATTGAAGAGGACGCTTACGTGCGCCTTGACAACTTTACGATGCGCAACCTCGAATTGGTGCAGCCTATGGCCGAAGGAGGCACTTCGCTGCTAAAGGTGATTGACCACACGCTTACGCCAATGGGCGCACGCGCTATGCATCGTTGGGTGATCTTCCCCTTGCGTTCGGTGAAGCAAATTACGGAACGACAAGACGGAGTGGAACACTTCTTTAAACACCCCGACTTTCGTGAACTATGCGAAATGGAGTTGCCGAAGATTGGCGATATGGAACGCATCGTGAGCCGCGTGGCGGTGATGCGTGTCAACCCTCGCGAACTCCAACAACTGCGTGCAGCGCTTGAGAGTACTGCGCTGCTCAAGTATGCCTGTGCGCACGCTGACTGCGAGGCGCTCTTACAGGTGAGCCAACAACTTGATGCGCTTACGGCCTTGCGCGACCGCATTAAGCAAACGCTCTGTCCTGACCCACCGATATTGGTGAATAAGGGCGGTGTGATAGCCGACGGTGTGAACGAAGAATTGGACGAACTGCGCCACATCTCGACTTCAAGCAAGGATTATCTGATGAAGATACAGCAGCGCGAGAGTGACGCTACGGGCATTCCAAGCCTTAAGATTGGCTTTAACAACGTGTTTGGCTACTACATCGAGGTGCGCAATGCGTATAAGGACAAGGTGCCTGAGACGTGGATTAGAAAGCAGACGCTTGCACAGGCTGAACGCTACATCACGCAAGAGCTGAAGGAGTATGAAGACAAGATATTGGGCGCGGAGGACCGCATTCTTGAACTTGAAGCGCGCCTCTTTGCCGAATTGGTGAGCGATGTTGCAACATTCGTTACTCCCTTGCAGCGCGACGCAGTAGCGCTGAGCCACCTTGACTGCTTACAAAGCCTTGCTGCCGTGGCGCGTGCCAATCATTATGTGCGTCCTGTAGTAGACGATGGCTTGGTGCTTGACATTCACGAAGGCCGTCACCCCGTTATCGAGACGTTGATGCCTCCTGGCGAGGAGTACGTATCAAACAATGTTGAGTTGGACACGAAGGAACAACAGATCATCATCGTGACGGGTCCTAACATGGCGGGTAAGAGTGCCTTGCTGCGTCAGACGGCACTCATCACGTTAATGGCACAGATTGGGTCGTTCGTGCCTGCCGAATCGGCTCATATTGGACTGGTGGACAAGATCTTTACACGTGTGGGGGCAAGTGACAACATTTCAGTGGGCGAGAGTACCTTTATGGTCGAGATGAGTGAAGCGGCGAATATTATGAACAACCTTACGGAGCGTTCGTTGGTACTTTTTGATGAATTGGGACGCGGCACGTCCACCTACGACGGCATCTCTATCGCTTGGGCCATTGTGGAGTACATTCACGAGAATCCGAAAGCGCACGCACGCACGCTCTTTGCCACGCACTATCATGAGCTGAACGAAATGGAGAAGCTCTTTACGCGCATTAAGAATTGGAATGTATCGGTGCGCGAAGTGGACGGCCGTGTCGTATTCTTGCGCAAACTTCAGCGTGGCGGTTCGGAACACTCCTTTGGTATTCATGTAGCGCGCTTGGCGGGTATGCCTCAGACGATTGTTCATCGTGCCGAACAAATTCTCGCCGATCTCGAAAAGGCGGGTGCTCAAGCGGGTACGAGTGTGCCACGCGCTGAGAGCAACACGAAGCACGAAGAGGGCATGCAGCTCAGTTTCTTCCAACTTGACGACCCCGTATTGAGTCAGATACGCGATGAGCTGCTCCACCTCGATGTCAACAACCTCACTCCCCTCGAGGCGCTTAATAAACTCAATGACATTAAACGAATATTGAAGGGGTAAGGGCAAACTAAAGGCAAACTAAAGTCTCTCCCCCTAACCTTCTCCCCGATCAGGGAGGGGGTTAGGGGGAGAGACTTTTCATTTTGGTGTAAAAAATGGGTCTATGTTATGTATGTGTTCTCGCGCTTAGCCCAACTTTCACACCCCTAAAAAACTTTCAATTTTTTATTGCACAAATTTGTCACCCTATATATTGCAAGATATACACGCTTTTTGCGCTGATATTCAGTACATTACGAACGAAAGTGTAGGGTGTAGACAAAAATGCACGTTTACTTTATATGTGATATAGCCTGGATTATTACCATGCTGACATTGGGTTCTGAACTTAATCACTTCTGTCACCAGCGTTTTAGCAGACAGCAATAATTTTGTTTACAACTCCTCCCCCCTACCCGCATGATGCAGCCAGTCAATTTGCGATTGTCTGAAAAACCGACTATCTTTGCACTGATACTATTCTTGCATAAATAACAATGTACTCAACATGATGATAAAGGCTCATTACCACCCCTATGCTATTACCCGACTGCTGATAGTCGTAACCCTGCTTATGTCTGCCACATTTGCGGCCGACGCTGAACGAGTTGACTACCAAAGGGCTGCAAAAATTGCCCAAAAGTATATTACGCTGCGTAACAACAAAAGCATTAAAGCACAAGCGGAACAACAAGGACATAGCACCGGCAATGTACCTTATTATATATTTAATGATGCACACGGACACGGCTTTGTAATTGTTGCAGGCAATGACGCCATAGGCGAAATATTGGCTTACGATACCGAAAACACGCTTGACACGCTGAATGCTAACCCTTGTGTAAAATGGCTATTAGAGGGGTACAGACAAGCATACTATGACATTGAGAGCGAAAAGGTGGCTACGCAAGCCAGCCCTCGCGCAGCAACTTTCAGCCAGACAGTGCAGCCTCTGCTCAAAACCAAGTGGGGACAATCGCACCCCTTCAATGCTCAAACGGGGTATCCATACAGCGGTTGCGTGGCCACTGCCGTGGCACAAATGATGTATTACTACCAATGGCCCGCACACGGCTTTGGCAAGCATGAATATACCGTTACCTACGACCAAACTACCAAAAGTGCCGACTTTAGCCAATCTTATTACGACTGGGCTGATATGCTGACCGATTACCGCTATCCCGTGCGCGCCACCGCCACACAGGAGCATGCCGTGGCACAACTCATGAGCGATGTGGGCATAGCCTCATCTATGCAGTACACGCCCAGTTCGAGCGGCACACAGGGGCTTTTTGCATACCAAGCCCTGCAAAAGCACTTTGACTATACTGCGGCATACGTGACGAGGGCTGTGGAGGGTCCAGGTCGCTTTGCCAGCATATTGCGGCAGGAGTTGCTGAATGGCTGTCCCGTTTACCTTGAGGGGCGCCCCGCCAACACTGCTTCGGGACACGCCTGGGTGGCCGATGGCTTTGACGAGAATGGCCTTTTCCACATGAATTTTGGCTGGGAAGGGCAAGGTGATGCTTATTATTCGCTCACCAATCTCAGTTTGTCACAAACCGGTGGTGAGTTTCAGGGTAAGCCCTTGGCCTTTAACCGTGCCGTAACGGCCATTCTTGCACACCCCAACAATGATAAATATCCCGATATAGACCGCGGGCTTTTGGAGGGTTCGCCCCAGCTCATGTTTAATGAGGGAGGCTCTGTCACGCTCAAGGGTGCTGACGACAAGAGTTTCAGCACCTCACAGCCCCAAACCATAGTGGTTAACTCATTTGTAAACAGAGGCACTCCCTTTAAGGGCGACATTGGCATAGCCGTTTGCAACGACAGTGGCAAGTTTGTGCGCGTGGCCTATTCAGACGACCATGACAACGGCGGATTTACGGAGCGCATTTATGGGGCAGACCATGATGGCTTTATGGGGACTGACTATTTGGTAAATCAGCCACAGCACGTGCAGATGAGTTTGGCTGGTCTTGCCAACGGATATTATAGCCTTACCCCCGTGTGTGTGGCCCGTAACGACGATGGCACATGGGGCGACCTGTTCAGAATGAAAAAGGCCCCCATCATTGAGGTGGAACTGACCGACGATGCAGGTCGCGTGTCTGAGGTGTGCTCCGACGAGGCTCACTTTCAGCTCATGGCACAGCCACGCCTCAGCGGTGCGGCCGAACAGGGTGGCAGGGTGCAGGCATTTTTTACTGTTAAAAACCTGAATGGTGTGCCGCGCGACTGCTACATGAGGGTGCAGCTGCTGGATGAGCACCAGGCGGTTGTGTTAGACACCCGGGTGGACGAATGTACCGAAATAGAAGGATTTTCTGAAACTGAAATTCCCATCACGCTTTCACTCCCCGCCAGTCTTGTGCCAGGGCGTTACGAAGCGAGGTTGCTGCTTTCGGCCGACGCGGAGGAGTCTCTGTTTTACCCCATCAATGATATACACGACAAGGAGGTGCCTTACATTGATGTAGCTGAAGCAGAGGACAAACCGCTCATGGCCAAGGTTGAAGTGTTCATGGCCGACGACTCTAACGACAAGATTGATAATGGCAGTGTTGACCTCTCGCAAACGTCTCTTTTCAAACTTGCTGTGTCGTTGCGCACATCAGAAGACAAGTGTTACAGCGGACATATTACGATGCTGGCCGAAGACACTCAGACGAAAGAAAGGACTTATGTGAAAGGCATTGATGACGAGGTTGACGTGTCGTCATCTTACGACGTACCATTATTTAGCTATTGGCTGCGCAAGGATAATTTGCCATGGTACGATGGCCACACCTATCGCCTTATAGTTATGGGCAAGCTTGACGGGCAAGACGTTGAGCTGAACAATCCTGAGGCGGCCCCCTATTACCTGAAACGCGAGGGCGATGTGCTCACTCTCTTTCAGCAAGATGTGGTGACAGGGTCATCGTCAACCTCAACTTGTTTGCCCACTACTAAGCCATTCAGTGTGAGGCGCAAGTGTGACGATTTTATTATTTCGGCCCACGATTTGTTTGGTGTGAGCTTGTACAACGTAAGCGGCAGATTGGTTAAGCGTGCTTTGTCTGCTGACGGACGACAGGGTGTGCTATCGCTCCGAAAGTTGGAGCGGGGTATTTATTTGCTGCACATTGAGTGTGACGGGGGACGCCATACTTACAATGAAATCGTTTTGGTGAAATAAAGATGTGGCTTTTAGGGAGAGGTTTGTTATACATGAAGTAAACAAGTTAACAAGTTAACAAGTTGACAGGTTGACAGGTTAACAAGTAAGTATGCTTTACACTACTTATTATGTTAAAATCTGAATGGTAAGAAGCTTAAAAAGCTTGACAAATTTACTTGTCAACTTGTTAACCCGTTAACCGAAAATTCCGCCAACGCGTTTTTATTAAGGACATAAACACAGATAATCTGTGTGAGGATTTTGGGAATATATCAAACGACAATAAGAGACAACGAACCATAATGTGCCCCTACAAAGACACAATGGACGTTGTCTCTTATTGTCGTTTGGTTGTATGCAGGATTGTCTGCTTTTTATCTCACAACGCGAATGAGTCCTGTGCCATTGCAGCGGGCGCAAGTATAGACATAGCCATTATATCCTTGCACACTTCCTTTACCATGGCAGCGAGGGCATTTTATAAAATTAGCACGCATTGAAGCCCTTAGCGCACCATATTGCACGTTTTTGTTTTGGAGTGTTTTATTCCCATACTTTTCCATCATTTGCGTAGAACGATTTACGAATTTCTCCGTATCAACCGTTACTTTTCCCACTTTACCGGCACACCTACTTAGTAATGGTACTGCTTCTTTAACAACTACTTTGCCACAGCCAGCTTCCACCTTTACAGGCCAATCTACGATGGCTGCCAATATCACGACAACCGCAAAAGTTTTTTTGATAAGTGATTTCATGAACTACTTATTTTTAATGGTTTTACAATAGAGCTTTTATAATCATTACTACAATGAAAATAATTACGATAATGTAAAAACAGCCTAAGAGACTGAATTCATCGTTTTTCGGAGGGGGGGGCGGTGGTTGTGGCGTCGGTCGTGGCTGTAGGGTCGGTGATTGTTGCGGCCTTTTTCCCTCTCTTGGCACATAGATTGTAACCTCGGGATCTTGGATTGTAACCTCTTGATCTTGTGCTGACGGATTTCTCAACCATTGTAAGATGTCGTCCACACTTTGCGGACGCCTTGTCCTATCGGTGTTCATCAACCACACAATAAGCTGCTTTGTTTCATCAGAAACATTCGGCATTGGCAATGCGATATGTTTGTCGCGGGTATGATCTTCATAAAGACTTGTGTATGTCGGTACCGCCCTATTCGTAAGCAAACGATAAAGTGTTGCACCAAGAGCATAGAAGTCTGACCATGGCCCTAACTTATCGAAACTGCCATCCACTTGTTCTGGAGGGGCATATCTTTCAGTTCGTGCTACGCCCGTAAACCTAGTAGCTCCCACGCCTCCTATATAATCTTTGCTTGCACCGAGATCTATCAACTTTACATATCCGTTCGGTGTTTTCATGATGTTGGCTGGCTTGAGGTCGAGGTGTAGCAAATCTTTTGAATGGATTGCTTTCAAGCCACCGAGTATCTGCTTCAGATAGTTGTATACAGTAGTTTCGGTATAGGGTGCATTTCTTTTTCTCAAATACTCCTCCAAATTGGTGCCCTCTACGAAGTCCATCACATAGTATGCCGTACCATTCTCTTCAAAGCAATCGTACACTTTCACCACATGCACATTGCTTATAAGTCTTAGTCGCTCATACTCTTTTCTGAACTTCACGATTTGCTCACCAAATTGTTGCGTATAATTTCTGTTTGTGCTTACCGATACGCCGTCTGCGTCACGAAAGTTTGCCGCTGTCATGAAGAACTCTTTGATGGCAACCTTCGTGTTCTGCGATCTACACACGGCAAGATAGGTTTTTCCGAAACCACCCGATGAGAGGTGGCCTCGGATTATATACCTGCCATTGAGCATAGTCCCGATGGGGAGCATTGATTTATCGTTTGTCATGCTACTTACAGCCGATGATACGTAATCGTTTCCTTCTTGCCATCATCATCAACAGATTCTGTTACATACTTATTGTCTTGCAACATGATGATGCGCTCGGTTGAGGCTTCAAGCAAGTCTGATTGAATCTCCTTTGCAAATGCATTTGAATATTCTTCCAAATCACTTCCTGTCAGTTCACCAATGAAGGAGTCGTCTGATGGATCAAAGTACTTCACGTTTGTTACCTTTATGTCGACAGAAGACGGAGAACTGACTATTTCTTTATCGTCATTTACTTTCCATTCGCCATTAATTTTGCAATTGAACATCATTTTCACATTAACTTTTGTCCCATCTATTTCCGTTTCAAAAGAATAAGAACAGTTGGCTGTTGTTGTAAGAGTACCATCAGCCTTGTTGTTATCCACTTCATCAAAAGTAAATTCGACTCCATTTGTAGTTCCATTACTTGTACAGTGCCAAGAACCGACTAATTTGTCTTTAGTAGATTCACATGAAGTCAAACCTATTAGGGCTGCTGCCACTACGAAGATTATGTATATTACGTGTTTCATTTTACTTTGTTTTTAATTGTAGAGTGATTCTTAAATTCAGCAATTAGCGCCATGTGCCTTCTTCTATGACGGAAATTTGTTTGCCATTTCTGAATTTACACTTATTGTATGTATGGTCATTGTAATACCATGTTCCGACTCCGTTGCGTTCACCATCTTTGTAGTTACATTCTAAAAAGCCAGCATAATATTTACGTTTCTCTTTCGGCCAGTATTCTGTACCAGAGCCGTTCATATAGCCATTCTCATAACTACCCTTGTAAATCCAGGTTCCATCAGCCTTTGTGTAAGTACCCTGCCCATGAAAATAGCCATTTTTGAAATCACCTTCGTAAGTGCCATTATCATAAGTTATTTTACCATGACCATCCATGAGTTGGTCAACCAAAGCTGAATCTACTACAGTAGAATCATTCGAAATAGTACCATTAAAATAATCACCATTACGATATTTCAGTAGGCCATTACAAACTATGCCACTAATTGTACCAGAGAATGACTCTCGAGGGTCGTCTTCCGCATAGTGTATTTCACGCTGACCATCAGGAAGTTCCCAGCGAGGTCTATAATGCCTTTCGCCTTCATAGACACAATATACATTAGCAGGACTGGCGGAGTCGACATACCAATTTACTTCGCTTTGCGCTATTGATTCATCAAAACCAGATGGCATATTGACCTTATCCATCTTTTGCCAAATGATTACTCCCCCTATTGGCAATATTAGAAAAAATAGGAGTGGGAGTATGGTATCATCAGATTTCACTTCAGTGCCTTGACCATACTGGTTTTCTCCTTTTTCACCCTCTGCAAAGAACAATAGAATGTTCCAAAATGGGACGAACATCCATGCGCCCGACTTGCCTAAATCGTGGCAACGCTTGGCGCATTGAGCATAGAGGAACCAGAAAAAGGCTACTGTACAAGCAAGGAATAACAAGATTACACCTCCATTTCCGTCGGAATGTTCTATATCAAACAAGAGGAAAGATGCAAACCAAGCTACGAAACCCACTACATACATAAGTTTCTCTATGTGTATAAGTAACTGATTATCAATATACTTTTGTTGAAATATAGCCTTCGCGTAACAAACCTGCACCAAAATTTCAGAAAATATCTCAAACAAAGGAGATAACAAGGCGGTTTTGGTGCAAATCAAGGAAAACGAACCTCGAACCGCATGATTTTCGTGTCTTTGTTTTCTGATGCCAAGCAGGGCTTTCCTGCGTTCCAAATACGTTGGATTTGACATTTTGCATCGGCAGAGTTTTCGCCTTTCTGATGGTCAAACCTTATCTTATCATCGAGACACGAAAATGCAGAATATTGGTTCTATTGAGTATGACAATTAGAACCGAAGCATACTTTATTGCAAATTAAAACCAAAATATGCCCCGATTTCGGCATCTCATTTCTGAAAAGGCTTCTTCCATTATAATTTTGAACCGTCAAAACCTACTTCCGCAAGAGAAACAATAACGTGCATCGGCAAAAGGTCATTCTTTCACTTGGGTAGTCGGCGGCTTGACAATAACATAATATCCACATTATAAAAATAGAAAAATATGACAGACAGTTTACACGCAAAAGAGGCCAACCTCAGCAAGCAGGTAGCCGAGATGCAGGGACGCATCGACTCTCTGGAAAACATTCTCAATCAAGGTAAGGACGTTCTTACCCTCGAAGAGGCAGCAAAGTTTATGGGCATCGCCCGCAGTTCATTGTACAAGTTGACACATGAGCAACTGATTCCGTTCTTCAAGCCCAACGGCAAGATGGTGTTCTTCGAGAAGGCCGACCTTGTGGCATGGATGAAGCAGAACCGCGTCTCCTCCAAGAAGGAAATTGCGGCAGAGGCCGACCAAGTGATGCAACGGCTTGCCAAGTCCAATTTCCCATCCAATCCCGTGTCTGTATGAAAAAGCAGATTTACCATAGTCTTGTGTTCGATGATACGCAAGTACGTTATCTGATGAGCGGAACGGCTGGCATCAACCGATTGGTTTGTCTGTTCCAACTTATTGAGCTGCTCATGGCGCAGATTGAGCGGACTGCCGATGTTGGGGAATGTCCCGAAGTCTTGTGGCAAGTGAAGATGTCGGAGGTGGCTTTGGCTAAGTTGTGGAAATGTGACCGCAAGACGGTCTCGAAGATGCTCGACAGGATGAAGGAGTTGGACATCCTTTCTTCCGTGCAGACTCGCAGGGGCAGTGTCCACACTTTCCTTTGTATCTCGGCATGGGGCATTGATGGCAAGAAGTTTGTCAATCCCAACTACGTCCCCATTCATTTGAGGAAAGGACGTGCAAGCAACGAAGAGGCAAAGTCCGCAGCTGATAAAGAAACATTGCAGTTGCCGTCAGGCAAATCAGACAATACAGAGTCCAAGCCAACTGATATTGCGGAAATCCACAACTCTACATCTAATGATACAATAAGAGGTGTGGACAATCAAGCCGAGGTGGTAGCTCTCTTTTCTTCCCTTTGTTCGTCTCCTGACAATACCAAGGCTGTAGAACAAGAGACTCCAGACCCTGACCCAAAAGCGTTGCAGATGGAAGAGGAAGCCCGGCAGCACTTTATCGAGACTGAGATGGAACGAGGGAAGTTTGCCACATATGGTAACCCTTCTGGTCTATCTCATAATAACGATGCTCACGCTGGCTGTCCTACATCTAATGAGGACGATGCTCAATGCTAATCGCCCCACAGGTGTCCCCCTCAGACTGCTTTTTCTTTTGGCAGCTACGCTATTACCTCAGAGAGTCTGTTGGGGACACTCACTATTCATTGTCAACCCCCTTTACATGGGGCAATTGCCGTTTCTCGGATGGCATGTGTATGGTTGTTTGATATGGGTGCTTGCAAGAAATACCAATGTCATACAAATGCGTTCCGCTTATTCGTATGTCAATGGCTTCTTGTGCGCTCGCAAGCTCGCACAGTAGTTGTCCCTTTGTAAAGAACTAACGCTTTACGTTTATGAGAAAGAATGAGATAAGAAACAAGCAGAAAGAACCTGCCAAGACACGCCGCATTATGGTCAGACTGACCGATGCAGAATACGAGCGTGTGCGCTCCGATGCAGAACTGAGTGGACTGACCATATGCGCCTATGCACGGAAGCGGTTGAACGGCGAACACCCCAAACGCAGGATGAGCGAGGACGAGATAGTTGCCCTCAGTTCGTTAAGCGATGCCCGTGGCGACATCGTCAAACTGTTCAGTTTCCTCAGGAGCAAGCCGCACGATGAACGGGAGCGCATCATGCGCACCCAGATATTCATGTCCCAGTGGAAGGCTGCGGCACAACAGATACTCAACAGAATGGTTGAGATAGAAAAGAACATTTCATAGTAAAATCCCCAACATTATGATAGGCAAGGCAAGTGTGATAACGCACGGCGCAAACGCTGTACGTTATTCGGCAGACAAGGACATGGCAGAAATCGTGAAAGTGAACAACCTGCCCGAAGACATCGCCCCAAGTGCCATGTGGGCACGCATGATGCACCTCCAGAAATTCTATGAGGCAAAGTTCTCACGGTATCATCCACTCAAGAACACGTCCATCCGCATCGAACTATCCCCAACACCCGAAGAAAGCAAGGGTTGGGCAGTTGATGACTGGCGCAAGTTGGCGGAGGACTACATCAAGACTTTCGATTCCGTTGACCTCTCCAAGCGTGCCAAGCGTAAGAGTGCGTCATCGACCAACCTCAAAGGTAGCCAGTATGTGGCGTCGCTCCATCGTGACAGCAAGAGCGGCATCCAGCACCTTCATATAAACGCCAACCGCATAGACATGATGGGCAACGTCAACGACGCACATTTCATCTACGAAAGAGCCATGACCGCTGCCGCCAAGATTAACCAGCAGCGTGGTTGGGTTGATGCGTCTGTCATCAGCCAAGAGAACAAGGACAAAATCACTTTGGCTTGCCATGAGGTGTTGCGTAAGATGAGCCGTTTTGATTGGAACTACTATGTCGCAGGATTGGCAGAACACGGCTATCATGTGGAACTCAAATGGGCCAATGATGGCGAGGTCAAGGGTTACACCGTAGCCAAAGGCAACAGTGTCTATAAGTCTTCGGAACTGGGAAAGGGACGCAAGCTTATGCCGTCGAAGATTTTGGCGACGTGGAGACTGTATCACCCCGAAGCAACCAAGAGAACGGTTACACCAGTTACTTCTTCCAAGCCAAGAATACAACCGATGCCACAACCAAAGCCTGCTGTTCGGCTGCCCAAGCCTGTCACTGTCGTTGATACACAAAAGATGCAACACTTCGATTTCTGTACCGACGAGTTCCACAAGTACTCTGTGTACATTTCTGACAAGGCATTGAACGTCATCAACGAGAACATCGCTTTGGACAAGGACAATGTCTTCGCAACCATTGAGGGCATACGGAAGACCGCCTTACTTCTCTTCGCCAACTACCTTGATGCTGCAACAACCATTGCTGCGCAGAATAGCGGTGGAGGTGGCGGAAACCAAACTTCGGGTTGGGAACGTGACAAGGACGAGGATGAACTGTCATGGGCGCATCGGTGCGCCATGATGGCCAACAGACTTTGCCGTCCACGCAAGAAGATTAGCATCGGCAGATAACATCATTCACATAAAAGTACAATAGCTATGAGTATTGGCAAGAGTAAAATATCGGACATTGACTTTTCCTCAATGGAAAGCAATATCAACAAAAGTATGGAACTGACGGATGCAACGGAGAACTTTGACGGACAGGTCAATGCCCTCCATTCTGCCAAGTCTTCACTGGATGAATCCACCAAGGCACTAATTGAGGCGAAGGCGGACATGAACACCGCACGGCTTTGGCTCGACAATGCCGCAACCAACGTAAACGCTGCGGCTGACACCATCAGTGGAAAGGTGGACGAAATCAAAAAGTCAAGGATAGCAGTGGAAGTTGACCCGAACGACTGGCAACGCCTGACAAAGGTCTCCAAGACCATCATTGACGGAGAGAACGGTGCGCTTGAAAAGCACCGCATCGAGTTGTCCAACAAGTTGGAGTCCCACTATTATAATATGTGTAATCAGTTGGGCCGCAATGAAGGAGTTTGGATTTCGGGGAAATTGTGGACATACGTCATGTGGTTCAGCATCGCCTGTTATGCCTACACCTTCATTTCCCTCTCGATTATGTTTGCTTTGGCATTCGGGAAATAAAGTAATCCGCCCGACCTTAGGTTTGTCGCTTAAAGTCGGGCGGTATATCTATGTAGCTTACTTCTGTTCTCGTTTCCACTCTAATGCTTGTTCCGTCAATTTGTATTGCTGGCGAGGATGATTGGGCGAGTCGGGATATTTACGTTCTATAGCCCCCTCATTGAGGGCAGGAAGGATGTATGTTGTCCTAAACCTCATTCGGCTCTTTAATCCACATGCCGCCATCATTTCCCCTGCTGATAAATAATCTTCAGGAATAGCTAAAATCAAGTCTTTTACTTGGTTCGTACTTGGTTCGTACTTGGTTCGTACTTGGTTCGTACTTGGTTCGTGCTTAGTTCCTGCTTGTTCAGGACACAATCCCAACTGCAATCCTACAGGTGTCTTCATCGGGTCGGTAATAGGGCGTACAAACGTCACACAAATAAATCCGCCGTTGATGCTCCATGTCGGTTCCGGCACATTCTGTGCTTTGCATGCCTCTATGATACGAGATGCGCCTGAACCCCAACTTTCAAGGAAAGTGGTGCGGTAAAGCACTTCTGCCATGATTGGGTTGTAGGGATATGAGCCATGCGACTGTTTTATGGTTTCAGTGTTGAGTTGAGGAGGCAATACACCAGGGTTCTCAATCTCTATGCGGTCATCGTATATGGCAATGCTTGACGTTAGGTTATACTTTTCGAGCTGTCTATGACAAAGCGAGTTCGTAAGGGCTTCTCTCAACGCCTCGGCTGGTACTTCCATATTTTCCTCTCGACGGAATCCGACAATCTTTCCACTCATGTTAAGATGCTTCAGGAAGAATGCCATGCCGGCATCAAGGAGTTGGAAGAAATTGCCTTCAACCCTTTGATTGTCTATGAACTCTAACTTGTTCGTGCCACGGAAACGAGCCAAGCGTAACTGCATTTGCGTGTAACCTCTTAGTTTGGTTGAGAACAGGGCTGCTGCGGCATTGTTGGGAACGCCATCATTCAGCAATTCAAGTTTTCCGAGCACATCCTCCATAGGTTCTGTCAATGCTGTGGCTGGCATGCGGTTCTTCTCCACACCAAGGCGCAAGGCTCCTCTTATGAGCTTCTCATCCATGTCGGCAATGGTGATATGGTCAGCCGTTTGCCGTTCCCAAGCATAATAATTGGGTTTGTTGGCACGCAACCTTTCCTCAAACATATTGCGTGGCATCAGCTTCGTGGTACTCTCCACCTTATAATAAGGACTGCCATGATAGGTGTAAGGGGCAGTTCCCCAAACAAACGCTTCGAAATACATGGCTATGACTTGACAGCCCAGTCTGTCTGGCACATCAATGTATTGGATGTCAACGGAAACGACTGGCTCCAGACCGCTCAACGCTTGGGCTATCTCCCTTTGCGTGTTGTCAGTAACCTCTTGTCCGAGAATTTTGAGAGACTTTGGGGCTACGCCGAACACAAGCCAACCGCCAGCGCCATTCAGGAACGCACATGCCGTGTGCATCCCATCCTTCAATTCACCTGTAGTCTTTTTCAACTCCAGATGTACGTTCTCGTCATTGGCTATAAGCCTTTCAAGTTCCTCAATGTTCATTGTCCCTTATTTCTTTTTCATTTTCTCCCGAAGAAAGGCATCATACTCCCTTACGACAAGTTCCTTGATGTCAATCTTCAGCAGGTCGGTGATTTTCAGTACGGTGGCCAAGTCGGGGTGCGATGAGTTCGTGCACCATTTCGACACGGTGGTAGGGGGCACTCCCAACTCGTCCGCCAACCACTTGCTGGTCTTCTTCTTTTCGACCAGTATCAACTTCAAGCGGTTTATGTCTTCTGCCATAAGAGATATTTTTGTAAAGATAATGAATTTATTTCATTTACAACGGAAGCCGGCGCGATTTTTATAAATTCTTAAAGGAATGCGGCTCGGCATTAGCCTCCAAAACAGATGTCCTCTAACACAAGAATGTGCACAAAGATGCATCAATAAGATAGGGTGTCCAGTTCTGTGTTCCTATTTTTAGTATCAAAAACAGTATAATAACCATCTAAGCCATTGATAATCATTCACTAAGTAAACTATAATCTTGTGCGAATCTACATCAGTTTTTTTGATAGCAAAAATTGCCTTGCATTTTGCACTTAGTTTATTGATTCTTAATACTTTAAGTTGCTAAAACGTAATCAAAAACTAGAACATGGAACTGGACACCCTATCAATAAGAGTCTTTGTTGTGATACAAGAACTCGGCTATCTCCTTGAATATTACACCTGCCATACCTCCACCAGAAGCAGGAATTTCCTTGCGCTTTCACTTTACTTGCATTAGTAGGAAAGTCAGATAGGTGTAGGTCACGAAGTCTACTCCTCAGGTTTACTGGATTTCCATAACCCATATAATGGAACGTATTATGCGGCATGCGTTCCACCTAAGATAAAACCGAACTTAATCGTTGTGTAATTCGCTAATTCTGCAGTAATTAATTTTTGTGACTGCGATAATACAGATCTATAGCAATCTCTGCAAGCAGATTAACCAATAGACTTGTCACTGGGTCTGCAATGAAGCAGCACGCTACTGTGGCAACCACCTATAATAGCTATTTCTATTTCATTGTATAGTGTTTTAAAAGTTCAACTTCAAGATCCGCATCTCTTACGTATATGCTATTGCCCAACTCTTGACAAATCATAGAACCATATACGATTAAAAAGCAGCCTGTCTACATTGTAGAGACAGGCTGTGAAAATCACGCAAAGAGCATGAACATGATTAAAATCAATGTAACAATCTCCTTGCGATTGATTTCAATCTTAAAATTAGATTCTATACGCATAGGTATTCCTCCATTTTTAAGATTACCTTAATATGGGACTTTGTCCCGCCAGCAAATCTATACTGTGCACTTAGCTGGTCATACCTGCACAGAAATGGCAGCAATCTACTCTCCCACAAAATGTAGTACCATCGACGATAGCGAGCTTAACTTCTCTGTTCGGAATGGTAAGAGGTGTATCCTCGTCACTTTAACCGCCATTTTGTTTTTTCAAAATCTCTAAATGTTTGATTATGTTTTCTTGATCCTTAAGAGGCAATTTCGCTGCCTTTTCGAACCACATAATAGCTTTAACAATATCCTTTTGAGTTCCTAGCCCCTCTTCATAACATATTCCCATATACATATCAGAAAAGAAACAACCTTCATTTGCAGCTTCCGAAAATAGTTTAAACGCCATATCGAAATTCTGTGTAACGCCATCTCCTTCAAAATATGCAAGTCCTAGAAAATGTTTTGCAAATAGATTGCCTTTTGCTGCAGACATATTCAGATAATTCCATGCTCCTCTAAGGTCAATATTTGTGCCTCTCCCTGTTTTCATGAACATGGAACACTCAAACATACTCTGTGGGTAACCATTATCGGCTGCTTGCTTAAAACAATCGAATGCTTTGTAGTCATTTTTTTCGGTTCCTATACCTAAGCTATAACATTGTCCAAGAAATTCTAAAGCAGGAAGAAATCCATTCTCTGCAGAACTCTTAAAGTAATCGTACTCTTTTGTGCGATTGCGTATTGGAACAGAGTTATTTTCGTAATCATCATGATGAACGCAAGCTAACTCATATTGCGCCTGTCCATCTCCTTGGTTAGATGCTAATTGCAGATATTTTATACTCGCCTCTTCATTATGAGGTAAGTCTTCGCCTTTTTCGTAGGCGATTCCCATTGCACACTGGGCTATAGCATTTCCTTTATCTGCTGCTATCTTGTACAATTGCATTGCCTTTGGGCGATTCTTTGTTACGCCAACACCATTTAGATAACACCAAGCTAAATATGTTTGAGCGTTCAAATCTCCTTTAGAAGCTGAACTTTCAAAACATTTTGCAGCAAGACTGTTGTCGGTAGAAATGCCAATGCCATCCAAATAACAAATACCAAGTTGATATAGTGCGGATGCTATACCGTTGTTAGCGGCCATTTTAAGATATTTAGTTGCTATTTCATCATTAACCGTCATTCCCTGACCATGATAATACAAATACCATAATGCAAATTGTGCTTTTGCATTACCTTGGTTTGCTGCATTAACTAAACGTTTGCTATATACATTGTAGTCTAATCCTGGTATATACTTTGTAATAATGACGGTTTTTCCAACACCATCAGAGAATTTACAAGTTGTTTTTCTAGGGGGATCAATAGGACGCATAATGTTGGTTCGCTTAACTGGAAGCATTTGAGCATTTCCGATTAAAGCAATCAACATAAACAGAGCAACAAAAACTTGTCTCATATACAGAACGTTATTTTATTTCAGACAACAATTGTATTGCATAGCTATCACCACCTGCAGCTCCTTTTTCTATCCACTTTTTCCCTTCTGATTTATCTTTTTGCGAGGGGTGCTCATCACAATTTGCACCGAACATATACAAGATTTCACCTAAACGTGCTTGGCTGTAAGGGTCGTTGTATTTTTCTGCTCCTTTCCTTAATATAACGAGTGAATCAGTAATACGCATCTGACGTACATATAAAATGTTCAAATTATGAATTGATTCGACTTGTCCTTTCGGACCTAAATTGATGGCCAATTTGTAGTATTTTTCTGCCATTTGAGCATTATCAAGTGCCATATAGTGATTACCCAAATTAAAATACGCAAAATTACCCCCGAGAGTACAAGCTTTCAATAAGTATTTCTCAGCATCTGAATATTGGCCAAATTCCTCATAATATGACCCCAATTCACTTGCAGCTTCTTTTTCTCCTTGATCTGCAGCTTTTTTAAGCCACATCATTCCTTCATTAACATTTCTATCTCTGTCAATGCCTTGCATATAACTCATACCATAAAGGTATTGTGCTTTGCTCAAATTGGCTTTTTCGGCAGCATATTCCAACACTGCGGGAATACAAGTCCATCGTCCATTTAACGATGCTTTGTAATAATCGTCAATTGTGGACGCTACATCTATCGTAATGTACTGTCCATTAATAGAAAACGTACGAGTCTGAGCAATTGCGGCTGTTACTGAAGCCAACGTCAGAATAATAATAAAAATCCTTCTCATTTTTTTATCTGATTTAAAGTTTTAATTGCGGGAGGGAAACCTGCATCTGCAGCTTTCTTTAGCCAAACTATTGCAGCTTGGTCGTCTTTTTCAATTCCTGTTCCAAATAATAAACAGTTTCCTAAGCAAAATTGTCCTAGCACGTCACCTTGATTAGCTGCCTTTATAAACCAATTTACAGATTCTTTTTCATCTTTCTCAACACCTTCGCCGGCTATGTAACACAAGCCTATTTGGGCCTTTGCTGAAGCATCTCCTAAATTTGCACTAATCATCATGCACTTAAAGTATTCTTGCAAATTTTCTGCGACGCCACATCCTTTTTTATAACACATTGCTAACCAATAATAGCCATCAGAAGAACCATTGTTTGCCGATCTTTTTAGCCATTCAAATGCTTTCTGGTCGTCTTTTTCAGTACCCAAACCATTCATAAAACATTGCCCTAAATACGACTGTGCGTCAGCATTGCCTTGATTTGCATTTTCCCAAAAGCAGTCAAATGCTTTGCGAGGGTCCTGTTGTTGATATTTTCCATCTTGATACATTTTCCCTAAAAGATTTAGTGCAAGCTCATTTTTTTCAGAGGCGGATTCCTTTATATAATATAACGCCTTATCTATGTCTTTAGGAATTCCACGTCCAAGCAAAAAGTCTACTCCTGCGTAAAACATGGCATTAACATGGCCTTTGTCAGCAGCGAGAACGAAATATCTGTGTGCCATATCATACTGAGGCTCACCAGACATATTGCCATTCAAATATGTTATTCCTAAACTATACTGAGCTGCTGTATATCCGTGCTCTGCGGACTTAACCAGATATTTTTTTGAAAGATCTTCGTTTGGTTCAACTCCGTTTCCGAAACAATATATTTTTGCTAAAGCGTATTGGGCCGCAGCATTACCATGTTTGGCCTTTTCTTCTAACTTGGTACTGTATGTATCATCAATGGATGAATTGTCCAGTTCGACACTCTTTCCATGTTTGTAGATGATTTTTTGTTTAATCACCGTAGTCATAGTTGACTTATAAGTTGAGGCATTGTCAGAGTGCTTAATCTCTCCGCCAACACTTTGCGCTGAAATTTTCAAGGCGCAAAATAGAAGTAAAAAAAAGACTATCCTTGTCATATTGGTTTGTTATTTAATTATTTACATCTTCGATTTTTCTACCCATGCTCTCATACCACGTTCCTTTGTATGGCTGCCCATTTGTATCAAATGAACCAATAAAATACTCACCTGTTTTCTTCACTGTATATTTTCCTTTAGAAAAATGGTCGTTTTCAAAACTACCTTGGAATGTGTCTCCATTTGAATAAGTGAAAACCACATTGTCTCCAGTTAGGGTGCCTTGTTTTATAGGTCCTTTGTAAGATCTGCCATCGTTGAATTTAATTTCGCCTCTGCCGGTTAAGGTACAAGTGCTATCTCCAGACTGAATGGCAGAACCTGTATAGACGCAAATGTCTCCCATTATTTTAGTAGGGTAATTCTCAACGTGAATGGTATCAGTCGTATTACTGATGTCCATTCCTGTCGAATTGTTGTTCTTACCCATATAAAGTAGAATAGCAACAATAGCAATACCTATTACTCCAATGATGGTGTATTTTGAGGATTTCCGCTTTTTCTTTTGTTCAGAAGCTTTTCCCGTGTTGGTCGAATGAGTGTTTTCTTCCACAACTCTGGTCTCGTCTCCATCAATCTGAGTCCTTTCGTCTTCTTGGAAGTTTGTTGTCAAGGCATTTTTGAAACTCCGAACTGATTGATAACGCTTAGTAACATTAGGTGCCATAGAAACCATTATGGAATTGATAAGGTTTCTTGAGATGCCTTTTGCTACCAAGTTGCTTTCCAGTATATTTTCATCGCTAACGAGTTCTGATGCTACTGGTGGAGTTTCATAGGTAAGAAGTTTATAAAGTGTAGCTCCAAGTGCATATATATCAATAGTTGGGCGGAAATCGCCTCTTCTACTATTATTCTCTTGTTCGATAGGTGCGTAACCTGGAGTCCCCAATCCTATTGAAGTTGAGGTCTCGGGGGCTCCCTTTCCGCTAAAATGCTTAGACAAACCAAAGTCTATCAAGAAAATGTGACCATCACTTGTTCGTCTCATTACATTGCCTGGCTTCAAATCCAAGTGAAGCATGTGATGCGTCTCGTGCATATAGATGAGAGCATCGGCAACTGATTTGATTATATCTATAGCCTCCGCCTCACTAATAAAATTACTTTTTATATAGTCATTGAGGTTTTGCCCTTCTATGTAATCCATTACATAATAGAACGTTCCATTTTCTTCAAAGGAGTCTGTGACTCGAACAATGTTAGGATGGTCAAGAAGAGCAAGATTCAATGCCTCTTTCTTAAATTTTTGGGCATAGTTATATTGCAAACTGCCTTCTTCCATTTCTGTTACAGAAGCATCAGCTTCACGAGTGTTAAGTCCCTTCATGAAGAATTCCTTAATAGCAACTTTCTTGTTGAGCGCAAGATGAGTACCAAGGTAAGTTATACCAAAGCTACCTTGTCCCAAAATGCGTTCAATTTTGTATGCACAATGAAGGAGTGTGCCTATTGTCAATTGTTGTTGCATGACTTATCCTTTATTTTCGTTAGACTTTATAGGTCGTTCTATCTTTTGCTGTTTATTCTTCTTTGTTACAAACTCATTTACAGCTTTTGTTTTTTTACCCTTCTCTTTTATGGTTGGCTTTGCGACAGAGGGCTTCACTGCATGATGCATCGGCGTATCCTTTTTCGTAGCATTTTGCTTATGCTCTGTTGGAAGAGCCTTGCCCGAATTTGCCTTGACGATACTGTCTGGCTCTGCGGCTTCTTTCGTTTCACTTTTTCCACCAAAAAGAAAGAATGAAGCGATGGCAGCAACAGCTACTACCAATATACCCAATAACCACGACCATAGCTTGCGTTTCTTTTTTGATTTGGCAAAGTCTGGTGTAACCCAAGCTACGTTTATCTCCGATGATGGATTGGTGCCAGGCGCAATGTTTGCCGACACTCTTCCCACCTTATCTATATGTATAAGATGTGCCGTATGGTTGTCCTTGTTGTCCTCAGTCACTTGGCGGAGCATCTCTAATTTCTGCTCGTCGGTAACGTTCGGCTTAGTAATGATGTTGAGAATGTTCTCGTCGGAGGCTTCTTCGAGCATACCGTCGGAGCACATGTAGAAGTAGTCACCGGGCTGAATGTCGGTGAGGTGAGCTATATCTGCCTTTGCTCTATGTTCCTGACAGGGCTGCATGGCACGGGTGATGACGTTCTTCTGCGGATGGTGCTTCGCCTCCTCCTCTGTTATTTCGCCAATCTTTACAAGATCATTGACCAAAGAATGGTCTTGCGTGCGAAACACAATACGAGCAGACGATTTCTTTGTTGCCGGGCGCAAATGATAGATGCGACTGTCGCCGATGTGTGCCACGGTGGCACCGTCGGCATGGAGACAAAGGAACGTCATGGTTGTTCCCATCTTCCGTTCCTCGCCGTTGTCCTTGGCGTCGAGGGCGTCGTAAGCGGCGGTGAGGGCTTGTTGGAATATCTCATCGGCAAGAGGCTTAGACGGATTCCATAAGGAGAGAATCGTCTTGCTCATCACCTCACACACGGTGGATGAAGCCACCTCGCCTTTTTCATGTCCGCCCATTCCGTCGCACAGTACGAAAAGGCGACAATCTGTTGTAGACTGTCCTAAAGCCGGGAAGAGTGAGTCCTCTTGATTGGCTCGCTGCCCAAGCTCCTGCAGGTTGTATGCTTTAATTTGATATTTCATTGAATGTGTGTTATACTGTAAAAGTTAACTCCGTGCTTCCCATTTTAATGCGGTCGCCGTTATTAAGAATAAGCTGGTCAAACTGGTTGATGAGCGCACCATTCAGGTAAGACGGATTCTTGTTAGCGCCATTTTTCAACAAATGCACAATCTGCCCGTGTTGATTATACACTTCAATAATGGCATGGCTACGGCTCATGGTGCGGTCAGTAGTCTGTATCTGCACGGTGGCCGACGATGTGGTGGCCTTCCGTCCGATGGTGTTGGAGCCTTGCATCAGCTGATAACATCGGCCCATGGCATCAACGAGTTTGCCTATCGTCCTATTGGGAGCAGGGCCCACGGTGGTCACGTCTGTACCGCCCGATGCTGCTTGTCCTGAACGTAGCTGCGTTTCCTCATTACCGGCTTGTGACGTACCCGCGCTGCCATACTGCGTTTCCTCACATTCTGAGGTCTGGGTGGGCACATAGCGCTGACATTGGCCAACAACGTGCTTCTCCTTACATACTGGGCATGTGAAAGTGGCTGCATTGATATTTGGCACATTGTTCAAGCGGAGTATCTTGCCACAAGTGGGACATTTTATTCTTATCGTATTATCCATTGCTACTGTGTTATTTTAAGTAGTATTACCACCTCATCACGGGCATATTATTGGGAAAACGTCCCCACATCACGGGGTGTTGCTGGTTTCCCGACAGGCGCTTCACCCTTGCACTGACATAGTCGAAGAGTTCCTTGGCTGTAATGATGCGGTTGTGGTTGGCATCGGCACCGCCCCGCAATCCGTGCTGCAAGGCATAGGTAAAGAAGCCGTTGGTAAGTTTTCTTGACTCAATCGAAACTTCATTGCCGCGGCACGACAGAAAGAGCATGACGTTGCTATTCTTTCTCACGCCTCCGCCTTGATGTCTTGTGTTGCGGTTCTGGCGCATAGCTCCCGCAAAACAAGCATCGGCAAAGATCATCTTGTTACGGCTCTTGCATGTCGCCATGGCCGAATAGATGCTTCCATAGCTGAGTATGCCGTCGTAGCACACAAAACCACCTGGTACACCGTGGCCACTGAAAAACAATACCACAATATCGTTGGCTGTAGCCTTTGCCACCATATTACGCAAGGCAGCTTTTACGGTTGCGAGTTTTGCCTGACTGTTAGTCAAGAGCTTTGTTTGGGCGTACTTGTTCTGCTGATACACCCACTGCATGGTGGCGGCATCGTTGTGGGGCAGGCGAAGGTCATGCCGGCTGCCAGGATAGTCGGATATGCCCACCGAGAGGAGGTAAGTCTTTGCCTCTCCCTGCAAGGGCACTGCCAGCAGCACCACCCAAAGCAGCAAGCTCTTTACCACCTTAGGCATCTTGAATGTCAGCATTGTTACAGTAGTCAGGCTGATCGTCGCTTGCATTATAGGCCAGATGTTCTTGCTCTTGCTGCATCATGTCCTGCTGCTGCGCAACGTGCGCATCTTGAAAATCCTGCATCTGAATATTTTCGTTGGACACATCGAACACTTCGCCCTCTTCAATCTGCTGGTTTTGATTGTAATCCACAATGACGGTATCAGCCGTACCGTCGTAATCCGCATCTATCACAGCACCTATATAATGACCATCAGTAATTGTGGCCGCCTGTATCATGCTTCCGTCTTCGTTTTGTACATCATACACGCCTAACACTTGTATCTGATTATCGTGCACGCCCATACCATCGTCGCTGGCAGTTTGCAGATTAGGATCATTTTGCGCTACAAAGTTGTCACCGCCATGACCAGTATAGTCGCTCTCGCCATTTGATGCCACATCTTCAACGGTTGCATTCACATCGCGCGGTGCCTCGGATACGTACTGAGGCTGCTCGGTCTCGATACCGTCTTGGGGGGCTGCAACAGCCTCTACCTCCTGTGACTCTGCAGCGTTGTCAGTCTGCGCTTCCGCCGTCTGGGTATTGTTCTCCTCCTGGTCGTTGTTGCTTTCATCAACCACTGCTTCTACACCCAACGTGGCTCCGCTGCCAACGGCAGCACCTACAACGGCTGCGCCAGCCATGGCAGCACCCCTTTTTCCGCGAGTTTTCTTGGGTTTTGCGTTCGGTTCGGCAGCCGGTGTTGCTTGGTTTACTTTAGGGTTATTGCCACTCTGAGGCTGCATGATAATTGTTTCTTCGTTGTTCATCGTTTTTTGGTATTTATTGACTCAAGTTTCGGATTCAGCCCGCGCTTGCTAAATCCGAAACTTGAGTTATTGAGTTAATGATGACACAAAGTTATGCCGCCAGCCATGAGTTGTAAAGACATTTTTGAAAGATTGTAGCAACTATCCCGTTTATTGTACAAAATGTCAGTGGGTGTACTTACACCCGCAGGAGATGCACTGCTTATAGTACTCTATGTTGCGATAGGGTATGTTTCCGAAAGGCTTGCCACATTGGGGGTTAGGACACTTGTATTTCTTGGCATATTCTTCGTTAAGGTCGTGAATTTGTTGCGCCACGCTTTCCTCGTTTTTACCCCGGCAAAAGAAATATACCGCCAGGAGCAACGCACCAAGCACTATAACAACACGCACTGCCACATTGATGCCAGGAACCAGACCTACGCACACACCGAGCAACGACAGTATACCCTGCAAACGCTGCTGGTTGGCTTTCTGAGAGACTTTATTTTGTATGTCGAGCACTTGCTGCTCATATTCACTCCATACAGCTTTCAACGGGCGTAACGAGAAAGTAGGTACTTCTTTTGCAGGCTGGCCGCCCATTGGCGCTGACACACCATTAACCAGCTGGAGTATTTGCCGCAAGGGCAACAGAAAGCGGTCTTTGCCGAGCTGCACACGGCTTGAAACCGTCAGCGCCTTGCTGAATACCTGATTGCCGTCTACGTATGTCTCATTTTGCAGATTAAGGTTCTCTATGTTGATGTGGCCACCATTTATCGTGATGCGGCAATGCTTGCGGCTTACCGAGAGTGGTACCATGCCCGCAGGGCCTATGTTAAACTCTCTTCCGTCGACCATGCAATGAAGGCGGCGTGCCCCCTCTTCTCTTCCTATTATTATTTCCATAAAAAATTCGGTGTTTATAATCACCCTAAATGTACTACCCTACTTAACGGGTTCCTTCTTTGCCGTTGAATTCGTTACACGCATAAGGAGCAAGGCTTTCAACTGCTTGAGCGCCTCCTTGGATATGCCCAACTTGAAAGCAAAGTTTACACCATCAGTCAGCACGAGGCTTTTTTGCAAGGGTTGAACCTTGTATACAAAACTAAGGTTTACGATAAAGCGCTTGCCTATGCGCACAAAGAAAGAGGCTTGCTCGCGCAAACTTTCGCTCACAAGTTGCTGCATGCGCGACAGGTTCATACAGATGGAGTGCTTCTGCTTGTTGACGAGCACAATATCGGTGTAATTGCCATCGCCCACCATGTAGACCACTTTGGAACAATCAAGTCGCACCAATTCGTCGCGAGTGATAATGTAAATATATCTGCTATCCATATAGATGTATTTAAGTTAACAAAGTTGTTCTGAACTCACACAAGGGTTGTAATTAAGGTTAAGAGCCAAAAAAGCGTGGCACCATCGCCCGTTGCTGAAATAGAGGTTGTGGAAGAGACCTATTCAGTATGCAACAGACAATAGTCCACGCTTGTACAAAGGTATTTGTAGCACACACTGCCTCACGCCATTTGCTAAAGAATGGTGTGAGGTGCGCACGTAATGATACCATAATACGCGTGAACGATATTGTACGTTTTGCCTTACTGAATATCGAAACTTCCACATTTCTATTTCAAGACAACGTTCAATACGCTCATTCATTGAGGGTCTTCACAGCAGTTGGGCATTTCCAACAACTCTGACCCTAAGCGCAAAGTTAAGTATTTATTATTTAAGGGTGGTTCTAAAAATTCTGTTTTTTGAGTTCTGCTATTCTGAAATGTGATTCGCACACTCTCGGAAGTGTCTTCCTGAAAGTTTGTTTGGTCACATAGCCCGCTATGCTCCCTCTCAAACTTTCAAAAAAAATACTTCTGATAGCGCACCAATCCCTATTTCAGAATTATTAGAACCACCCTTAAGATAATGGCATTTTCTACCCCTAAAATTTAGGGGTTAAGGTGATGCATACACGAAGCATATAAAAAGGCATCAAACAACACCTCAACTGAAAAATAAGAACTTCCACATTGCTATTTCACGGTAGCTGCTCAATGCCTCTGTTTTTGCTTACTTTACTTGTCATTATGTATTTTGACGCTGCAAAAATACAACTCTTCGCACTCTGTCACAAGCATGTTGGCGTTGATTGTACAAAATGTGCGATTATTGTATGAGTTGCTGCGCTGGAAGTGTTTTTTTGTAATAGATGCTACCCAAAGCAGGCGATGCGACACCGCGGATACCACGTGCTGGGGCAATCGCGCGTTGTGAGGCAGGGTGTTCAAAATAGACATTAAAACGATATAGTTTGGGGGAATTCTAAGTTGCCTGAAACGCACTGCAAAAACGCAAGCACCAAATGCTACTTCTAAACGCAAGCACTAAACGCAAACACTAATGGCGATTCGTTATAAAGCCTAAAAAATTAATGGAGGCACCGTCTCCACGAGCCTCCATTAACCAACACAAAAACTAAACTAGACTTAACTAAACTATTTGATAGCGTTATCATCACGACAACTTGATAATGCAAATATATAAAACCGAATGAGTTAAATCAAGATTTTGTAAAGAAAAGTTTACAAAAGCGACGTTTTTAACACTTGGGCGTGTTATAAAGCATATAATTATCTAAAATAACCATGGCAGCCATGGCTTCGACAATGGGTACGGCGCGAGGCAGAACGCAGGGGTCGTGTCGGCCACGGGCTTTGAGTAGGGTGGCGCGTCCTTTGCGGTCGACGGTAGGCTGCTCACGCAGTAGGGTAGCCACGGGTTTGAAAGCTACGCGGAAGTAGATATCCTGTCCGTTGCTCAGTCCGCCTTGTATGCCGCCACTGTGGTTCGTACGAGTGGTGATGCGTCCTTCTTCGTCGGTGGTGAAGAGGTCGTTCTGCTCACTGCCGCGTGCGGTAACGCCAGCAAATCCGTCACCATATTCAAATCCCTTTACGGCATTGATACCCAGCATAGCAGCCCCCAGCTGTGCGTGTAACTTGTCAAACACGGGTTCACCCAATCCTACGGGACACCCTTCGATGACGCAAGTGATGATGCCACCAATGGTGTCGCCCTCAGCTTTCACTTCAGAGATGAGTTGTGCCATTTCGGCAGCCTTCTCAGCATCGGGGCAACGCACGGGATTCTTTTCTATCTCGTTGAAGTCGTAGTCATGATAAGTGCCTGTTAAGGCGATGGAGCCTACTTGTGAGGTGTAAGCCGTGATGCGAATGCCCTTCTCGCGCAATACCATTTTAGCAAAAGCACCGCCCACGACGCGTGCTATCGTCTCACGAGCAGAGGTACGTCCGCCGCCACGGTGGTCGCGAATGCCATACTTCGTTTGGTAGGTGAAGTCGGCGTGTGAAGGGCGAAAGACGTCACGCATATTGTCATAGTCGTTAGAGTGCTGATTTTCGTTGCGCACTAAGAAGCCTATGGGGCAACCTGTAGTTTTGCCTTCAAACGTGCCAGAAAGTATCTCTACGCAATCCGCCTCTTTGCGGTCGGTGGTAAGTCGGCTCTGTCCAGGGCGGCGTCGATTGAGTTCTGACTGCAGAAAGTCGAGGTCGACGGTGATGCCAGCGGGCATTCCGTCTATCACGCCTCCAATGCCTGTACCGTGGCTTTCGCCGAAGGTGGTGAGTCGAAATAGGTGGCCAAATGTGTTGCTCATGTTTTGTTTAGTTAGTTTTTTGTTAGTTGACGAGTTAACAAGTTGACAAGTTAACAAGTAGACGAGTTAACAAGTTGACGAGCAAGTTACCTAATTAAAGGGACATGCTTATTCGTTAACTTGTCAACTCGTCTACTTGTTAACTCGTCAACAAAATATTTTAGTGCTTGTGGCAGCAACCTTCTCCTTCGCCATGATGATGACCGCCGCAGCAGCCTTCTCCTTCACCATGATGATGACCACCGCAGCAGCCTTCGCCTTCGCCGTGATGGCAACCGTCTTCGCAGCCGCCCTCGCAGTTGCAGCCGCTTTCACCGCTCATCATCTTGATGAGTTCTTTTAGTTCATCGTCAGTAGCATCGCGCATCGTGACTACTTGACCTTTAAAGTGGAGGTCTTTGCCAGCTAAGGGGTGGTTGAGGTCGATTACGACAACATTGTCTTTTACTTCAAGTACGAGGCCTTGGAAACGATTGCCGTCAGCATTGACCAAAGGCAATACGGCACCAGGGTAAACCATATCTTTGTCAAACTTACCGTTGATGCTAAAAGTCTCTTTAGGGAGTTCAATCACGTGCTCTTGTACGTAGGGGCCGTATGCATCGTCTTGCTTCAGTGTGAAGTCGAAGTCAGCGCCTTGAGTCAAAGCTAAGATTTTATCTTCAAATGTATCGAGTGCCACACCCATACCACTGATAAATTGGAAGGGGTGTTCAACGGGAGCTTTCTCAATGAGTTCGTGAATGCCCTTTTCGTTGTCAGCGTAGAGTTCGTATGCTACTGTCACATACTTGTGTGGTGTTTGTTCCATGTGTTATGTATTTTATTTGTTCTTAGGGTTAATGTTCTTTAAAGTTGATAAGTTACGAACTTGTCAACTCGTCAGCAAAAAGCAATCACGCCAACTCCAGGTTGAGTTCTTGGCGTAGAAATTCGAGGTCGGGACAAGTATTGAGCATCTCCTTATATTGTTCAACGCGACTAAAGGCGCGATGAGGAGCCGTATCGGCCTTGATGTTAAACTTCAGCGTGATGTAGTCGTTACGCAACTGCGTGCGCAAGTAGTTCATCAGCGAGATTTGTTCCTTGCGCATATACTGTTCTACGAGTTCATTCTCAAGTTCTACAGAGATAGTCCACGTAGCCGTGTCGAGTTGCGGTTCCATGCTCTTCATACGGCCCATGAGGTGATACTTCTCTTTGGGCAACTGCTGTGCGTAACGAAACCAATAGTACGTCATGCGGTCTGCATCGAAAGGTGTGCAGAGCTTCTGTGTCACAGGTTTCTCGCTCGTAGTGCTTTGTGCGTTAGAGGCAGTGTTAGGCGTAGCAGAGGCAGATTGTGCAGCACGGATTTGCTGTTGCATGGCACGGATAGACAGCGTGCGAGCAGGCCGTGCGCGGTAGGGAGTAGTATTGCTAGTAGCTGTTGCCAATTGCTGGTAAGTAGACTGGCTTTGTAGCACGTTATCGGCCGAGGTAGGAGTCGATGCAGTATGAGAAGGAGGTGTTGCAGTGGTGGGGCGTTGCGCGTTAGTTGCTGCGGGGCGTTGTGCTGCGGTGGCAGTCCGTTGTTGACCTTGAACTGCGGGAGCAGCAAGGTGAGAAAATATGGGTTTAAGTCGTCGTGTAGGGCGACGCCCACAACTTGGATCGTCATCGCCAGCAGCCGCTTGCGCCACCTCTATCAGGGTGAGCTCCACGAGTAGTCGCTTATTGCGTGCCGTGTTGTAGCTCATGTCACAAGAGTTGCATAGCTTCAGTGCTCGATAGAGCAATTTCGGTTCGCAGCGCATCGCCTGTTCGTGATAGCGTTGGCGCACCTGTTCGCTCACGTCGAGTAGGGGCAGCGTTTGTTCGTCGCGGCTCATCAACAGATTGCGAAAGTGAGAGGCCAAACCGCCGATAAAGTAGTTTGCTTCAAATCCTTTGCTGAGAATGTTGTTGAGGCGAGCCATGGCCGAAGGAATGTCGCATTTCAGGAGTGTGTCCGTCATGCTAAAGTACTCATCGTAGTCGAGCACGTTGAGGTCTTCAATCACCTTCTGGTAAGTGATGTTGCCCTCGCAGAAACTTGTTACTTGGTCGAAGATAGAGAGTGCATCGCGCATACCACCGTCAGCCTTTTCTGCAATGACGTGTAGTGCTTCGGGTTCGTAGGTGATGCCCTCCTTTTGTGCTACATAAGCAAGGTGCTTAATGGTGTCGGCCACCGTGATGCGTGCAAAGTCATAGATTTGGCAACGGCTCAGAATGGTCGGTAAGATCTTATGCTTCTCAGTGGTAGCCAATACAAAAATGGCATGTGAGGGCGGTTCTTCCAACGTCTTTAAGAAAGCATTGAAGGCCGCAGTAGAGAGCATGTGTACCTCGTCGATAATGAAGACCTTGTAGCGTCCCACCTGTGGTGGTATCTGCACCTGTTCGATGAGTCCACGAATGTCCTCTACACCATTATTAGATGCAGCGTCGAGTTCGTGAATGTTATACGAACGCTGTTCGTTAAACGCTTTACAACTTTCGCATTCGTTACAGGCTTCGCCATCGGCCGTAGGTGATAGGCAGTTGATGGTCTTTGCAAAAATACGTGCACACGTCGTCTTACCCACACCGCGTGGCCCGCAGAAGAGGTAGGCGTGTGCCAATTTCCCTTGTGCAATGGCATTCTTTAGCGTTGTGGTTAAAGCGTGCTGTCCCACCACGCTATCAAACGTTGTAGGACGGTATTTTCTGGCTGATACTATATATTCGCTCATTCTTTTTGCTTTGTATGGGGCAAAGATAGTGCAAGGCGAGCGCAAAACGTCAAGTTTGTTTGAACGTTCTGCCGAGCCGTAGCCTATCTTATGCAAAGATAGTGCAAGGTGAGCGCAATGCAAAATGAAAGTCGGAAAACTTTCATTTTTGCATAGCCGAGCCGCCGCCTATTTTATCTAAAGATAGTGCAAGGCGAGCGCAATGCAAAATGAAAGTCGGAAAACTTTCATTTTTGCATTGCCGAGCCGCCGCCTATTTTATTCAAAGATAGTGCAAGGCGAGCGCAATGCAAATAAAAATTGCATTTTTCTTTTCTTTGCACTATCTTTGCAAAAAAATATAAATCATGGCACAACGATTAGAACAGTCGCAAGCGGCAGTACAGACACAGCAACTTTCGTCAATGCAAGTGGCTGTGGCAAAACTCGTGGAGTTACCCGTCACAGAGTTGGTAACTCGTGTGCGTGACGAAATGGTTGATAATGCCGCTCTTGAAGAGAAAGACCCTGATAACTTTGACGTTGATAAAGCCACGGAGGCAGACGACGCACAACGCGACGACGATCTCGAAGCGGGTGAAGGCGATGAGGCTGATGTGCGTGATGAGGAGAATAGCTTTGAAGAGCAAGCTGACTATGGTAGCGAAGCTGATGCCATGGGCGACTACTTCTCAGCCGATGACGTGCCGTCTTACTTACAACAGCGTGCTGACGCTGAGCGTGATAAGAATGAATTTCAGTATGCTGGCACGGTATCGTTCTACGACGAACTGCAAAGCCAGATTAGTGAACATAACCTGACGGAGCGTGAGGCCGAACTCATGGAGTATATTATCGGTTCGCTCGACGAAGATGGCTTCTTGCGCAAAGACCTCGATGCCATGGTCGATGAATTGGTTATCTATCATAATATAGAGACGACTCACGCAGAGTTAGAACGTTTGCTCGGCATTTTGCAACAGTTTGAGCCTCGTGGCATTGGGGCGCGTTCGCTACAAGAGAGCCTCCACATTCAACTGACTGACCCCGACCACCGCACGCCCTACACCGACTTGGCACTGCGCGTCGTCGATCGTTACTTTAAGGAGTTTGTAGGTCGTCATTGGGACGTGATAAAGCAGCGTTTACAGATAGACGACGATACGTTCGACCACGTGCGCTATGTCCTGACCCATCTTAATCCGCGTCCAGGCAGTGCGCTGAGTGAGTCAGCAGCGATTGGTGCTCCTACAGTAGTGCCCGACTTCTTTGTACGCGTAAACGAAGAGAGGCAAGTGGTCGTAACGCTCAATCAAGGCGACGTGCCTGAATTGCAAGTAAGTCCCGCCTTTCGCGATAGTATTAAGCAGTATGGCTCGAATCGCAGCAAACTGAGCCGTGAGCAGCGTGATGCTTACACCTATGCCCGACAGAAGGTAGATGCGGCACAATCGTTTATCAACCTCTTGACGCGTCGCCGCGAAACGCTCTTAGCCGTGATGCAGGTGATCGCAAAGAAGCAGCAAGCCTTCTTCCTTGGCGATGACGATGAAGATGCCCTTGTGCCCCTCACATTGAAGGACGTGGCCGATGTCGTAGGCGTAGACGTGTCGACCGTATCGCGTGTGACGAGTAGTAAGTACGTTCAGACGCTCTATGGCACCTATGCGTTGAAGTTCTTCTTCGGTAGCCAGTTTACGACTGCCGATGGCGACGAACTCTCAGCGCGCAAAGTGAAGGCCGCTCTTAAGGAGTTGATAGACGGTGAAGATAAACACCGTCCCTTGTCCGACGAAGCCTTAGCCGCGCAACTCAAGGCCCAAGGTTTTAACGTGGCGCGTCGTACCGTAGCCAAATACCGCGATGTCTTAGGACTCCCCACGGCACGATTGAGAAAAGAGTAGCGGTGGAAAATGCATGGTTAATGTGCAGATGCATGGTTAATGTGCAAATGTGCAAATGTGTAAATGTGCAAATGGTCGCATCCTTTTGCCGCGTTTGTGGATAATGGATAGATGTCTGTGTTTAAAAGGCAGAAACACTATCATATTCACACATTATCATATTTACACATTATCATATTCACACATTAGTATATTCACACATTAGAATATTCACACATTAGCATATTCACACATTAGCATATTCACACATTAGCACATTAACAAAGTGAACAAAGAATATATCGAGAAGTTAGAGAAGCATTTTGCGCCCCCTGCTGAGGCTGATACGGGGCGCACGGGCATATCGTCAACGTTGTTGGTGGTAGCCTCACAAGTCGTGTCGTCGCTCTACTCGCCCTTCTACCTTCCAGTGGTGGCCTTTGTCGTGTTGTTTCTGTTTAGTTATCTCAACATGCTCACATGGCCAACGAAAATATTTTTGACCTCGTTGGTGTATGTGTTTACCATACTCTTTCCACACTTAGGCATTTACCTTTACCGTCGGTTGAATGGTTGGACACGTCACCAGATGAGCAAGCGCGAGCGCCGCTACGTGCCTTATGCCGTCAGCATTGTGTGCTATACCGCCCTGTTGGTATTGCTCTACCGCATTCACATGCCACGCTTTGCTATAGGCGTGATAGTAGGCGCTTTGGTTATACAGATAATCTGCGTAATCGTCAATAGCCGCATCAAGATTAGCACCCACGCTGCTGCCTCAGGCGGTGTGATAGGCGCATTGATGGCCTTTTCATTCATATTCTCGTTCAACCCCATGTGGTGGCTCTGCCTTGCCGTGTTACTCTGCGGCATGGTGTGTACAGCGCGCCTTATTCTGCGTCAACACACGTATGCGGAGGTAGGATGGGGCGTACTCGTTGGTGTGTTGAGCGGACTGATAAGCATTCTATTAGTATAATGTGCAAATGTGAGAATGTGCAAATGTGCAAATTGTCGCCTTTGCTTGCTGAGTTTATAAGTGCATTATATTATTCTCACATTCTCACATTTGCACATTTGCACATTTCCCAAGCATTCTCACATAAAAAAATAAGTTATGTTGTCACCAATCGTAAGTATTATCATGGGCAGTACAAGTGACCTGCCCGTTATGGAAAAAGCAGCCAAGTTCTTGGAAGAGATGCAAATTCCCTTCGAGATGAATGCCCTTTCGGCACATCGTACTCCCGCTGAGGTAGAAGCCTTTGCACAGGGGGCAAAAGAGCGTGGTCTGCGCGTAATCATTGCAGGTGCAGGTATGGCAGCCGCATTGCCAGGCGTAATTGCCGCCAGCACGACGTTGCCCGTTATTGGTGTACCCATCAAAGGCATGCTCGACGGACTTGACGCTATGCTTTCTATCATACAGATGCCTCCTGGCATTCCCGTAGCTACAGTAGGCGTGAATGGCGCACAAAATGCAGCCATCCTTGCTGTCGAAATGCTCGCTCTCAGCGATGATGCCTTAGCCGAACGTTTAGCCGCCTATAAAGAAGGCTTGAAACAAAAGATTGTTAAGGCTAATGCCGACCTCAAAGAGGTGAAGTATCAGTATAAAACTAACTAGTTAATGTGCAAATGCTTGGTCAATGTGCAAATGTGCAAATGTGAGGATGTGCAAATGTTTTAATGTCTTGATTGCTAAAAGTAGCCTGTAAAGACGACTATTTGCATATTTGCACATTCTCACATTTGCACTTTAACTAAGCATTTGCACATTTCCCAAGCATTTGCACATTCTCACATTCTCACATTTGCACATTTTTAAACCATGTCTCTATTCAACTATACCCCTCGTCACAGTCACGAGGTAAAGATAGGCAATCGCCCGTTGGGTGGCGACCAACCCCTACGCATACAGAGCATGACCACTACAGCCACCACCGATACGGAAGGGTGCGTGCGCCAGTGTATGGCCATATTTGATGCTGGGGCAGACTACGTGCGCTTGACAACACAAGGCACACGTGAGGCTGAAAACCTACGCAATATTAAGGAAGAACTCCGTCAACGCGGTTACGACCGCCCTTTAGTGGCCGATGTACACTTCAATCCTGCTGTGGCCGATGTGGCTGCTACGATTGTTGAAAAGGTACGTATCAATCCGGGCAACTACGTTGACCCCGCTCGCCAGTTCAAACACTTAGAGTATACTGACGAAGAGTATGCCGCAGAACTCGATCGACTCGAAAAGCGCTTCACGCAGTTGCTCAACATTTGCAAAGAACACCACACCGCCTTGCGCATTGGTGTCAACCACGGTTCACTCTCTGACCGTATCATGTGTCGTTATGGCGACACGCCAGCAGGTATCGTAGAGAGCTGCTTAGAGTTCTTGCGCGTTTGCGTAAAGGAAGACTTCAAAGACGTAGTTATCTCAATCAAAGCCTCTAACACGCAAGTCATGGTGCGTACGGTGCGCTTGTTGTGCGAAAAGATGCGCATCGAACACATGGACTTTCCCCTTCACCTCGGCGTGACCGAAGCTGGCGAGGGCGAAGACGGTCGTATCAAGAGTGCTGTAGGCATAGGAGCTTTGTTGGCCGACGGTATTGGTGACACCTTGCGTGTAAGCCTCAGCGAAGCCCCCGAAGTAGAAGTGCCTGTGGCCTATAAGTTGGCCTCGTATGTAGTACAACGTGCGGGCCACCCCGAAATACCCGGTCAAGAAGCACCGCAGTTCAATTATGTCAATCCCACGCGCCGCCGCACCGTAGCAGTGGGCAATATCGGTGGCGACAACGTACCCGTAGTTATCTCATCACGTTTAGAAGGCGCGCTGACTGAGGCTGCTCCAGAAGGACAGGCTCAACCCGATTATTACTACGTGGGAGCGAACCTTCCCAAGGCCGATAAGCGCGTGAAGGGCGTGGGCTATATCGTCGATGCCCCCCATTGGAAGGGTGAGTCCGACACTTACCCCGTCTTTACGAAGCAGTACTTAATGGCGATGCCTACGTGTGGGGCCGCTATCAAGTTCCTCTTCTTGACTTATCTCGACCTTGATGATGAGGTGAAGGCCTTGTTGCGCACAGTGCCGGGCGTAGTGATTATTGCGCAAAGCAATCACCAAAACCGTTTGGGCGAACAACGTGCCTTGGTTCACGAACTTTGGCGTGACGATCTTCGCACGCCTGTTGTATTCTTCGAGCAATACCGCTTGGGCGAGCAACAAAAGGAGGAATTTCAACTCTATGCGGCAGCCGACTTAGGAGCCTTGCTCTTCGACGGACTGACGGACGGCATAATGCTTTTCAATCAGAAACCTGAAGGACAACGTCCTTTATCCATTGCAGTGCAAGACGCTACGGCCTTTGCCATATTGCAAGCCGCGCGTTTGCGCACGACAAAGACGGAGTATATCAGTTGCCCTGGTTGTGGCCGCACGCTCTACGACCTTCCGGGCACGATAGCACGCATCAAGGCTGCTACAGCTCACTTGAAGGGCCTCAAGATTGGCATCATGGGTTGCATCGTCAATGGTCCTGGCGAAATGGCTGATGCAGACTATGGTTACGTAGGTGCAGCACGTGGTAAGGTGAGTCTTTATCGCGGCAAGGTATGTGTCGAGAAGAACATTCCTACAGAACAGGCCGTGGATAAACTGCTCGAACTCATAGAGTCCGATCGTAACGTTAACGCGTGAACACGCTAAACCATTAATACGTTAAGGCGTTAAGGCGCGCTTCGCGTTTTGTTTTGAACATTAATTATCATTAATTGTTCATTAATTACTTCATTAATTGGCTATTGTATTTAGATAATTAACGAAAAAAATTAATGAAATAATTAATGAACAATTAATGATAATTAATGTTCAAAACAAAGCGCGAAGCGCGCCTTAATGTGTTAATGTATTAATACGTGTTTTATATGTTCAAAAATAGAGAAATAGTGTTCAAAAAGGGCTGAAACATTCGCGTTATACGATTAATGTTTGTATCTTAGCAACGTACTAACCAAAATCAAACAGATAAATGGAAACGATCAATAATAAAAACTACTGCATCATTTTGGCAGGAGGCACGGGGCGTCGCCTTTGGCCCACTAGTCAAAAGGAGATGCCCAAACAGTTTATTGACTTCTTCGGGTCGGGGCGCACGTTGCTACAACAGACCTTCGATCGTTTTGTACGTTTCATTCCGATACAACATATATTCGTCTCCACCTTCGAAGACTACGTACCCTTAGTACACAGTCAGTTGCCCGAACTCCCCGAGGCCAATATTCTGCCCGAACCCGTGCAACTCAATACGGCTCCTGCGGCTATTTGGGGTACGTGGCACGCCGTATTGGCCGACCCAGAGGCTTGCGTAGTCGTAAGTCCGGCCGACCAAATCATTCAGCATGAAGAGATGTTTGAACAACAAATACTCCATGGTCTTGATTATGTCAACACCCATGCCGACTTCTTAGCTATGGGCGTCAAGCCTACGCAGCCCAATACGGCTTATGGTTACATACAGATGGGGGATGAGGTAGACGAGAAGGATATGTTCAAAGTACAGTCCTTTAGCGAAAAGCCTGAGTTGAACTATGCCCGACTCTTCTTAGAAAGTGGAGAGTTCCTTTGGAATACGGGCATCTTCCTTTGGAAGGGCGAGACTATGGGGCGTCACCTCTCAAAGATGGCCCATCGTCCTGACCAACCCGTTGAGGCCGTGGCGCAGCAGATGGTGACGATTGCACAGGAGGTAGACTATGTGCGTTCGTGCATACCTGAAGGCTTGCCCCGAAGTATTGACCTCTTGGTGCTCGAACATTGTGACAACGTAGCCGTGCAAGCTTGTACGTTCGGTTGGGCCGATGTTGGTTGTTGGACAGAGCTACGCGAAGTGTCGAAGACCGATGCCGATGGCAATGCCGTAACGGGAGGAGCCAAAGTTATGTTGCAAGGTACGCAAAACTGTATGATAGCCCTCCCGAAGGGCATGAAGGCCATTATTGCAGGCCTTGACGGCTATGTCGTATCAGAACAGAATGGCGTGTTGATGATTTGTCCCAACACCGACCCCGATGCCATTCGCCGTCTTATCAACAAGGGGGCGTTTAGTTTGTAATTAGACAGCGTATATACAAAAGAAGGAGATGTGTCAAATAAGTTTTGACACATCTCCTTCTTATTTAAGTTTCGGATTTAACTGGGGGAGAGGATGTTAGTTATGCTATAGCGTTTAAACCTCTTCCATTCTATGTAACTTCCAACCATCGAATTGCATAATGATTTTGTGCAGTTGTGTGCCTTGGCGCAAGGCTTCGACGCGAGGTGCTTGGGCGTAGGTGTTGATTTGTTTGACAGCCTCGTCCCACTGCTTTTGTGCAGCGACCTCTGTGTCGCCCTTGTGTAAGAGCTTGAGTTCGAGAATGTAACTATGCTTTGTAGCATAGTGCGTCAAGTCGGGGAGAAGGAAAAAGTCGCAAAAGCCGTGGTTCAACTCCAACTCAGGCGCGGTGTAATAATAAGCGTTGAGATTGAGATAGGCCATAAAGAAGCCTTGCAAGTTGCGCTCCGCTTCAATGCCGTCGCGTACGGACGATACTTTGGCGTAAGCCTCAGCCATGTAGTTGAGTGCGTCTTGCCACTTGCCTTGGAGCGCCATGTAGGTGAAGCGTATAGAGATTTCGTTGAGATTGACGTTATTGATATTTTGATATTCCTCTAACAAGAATCCATAGTATTGCTTGCGCACGTTGTTGTTAGGGATAGAGAGTATCAACATATTACCGATAGCCTCTTTAATTGTTAGCATGCCGTAGTAGAACAAGAGGCTGGGGAATATATTAGGATTGGTAATCTGGTTAGCAGGAAAAGTTTCGTAGAGGCTACACATGATTTCTCCCGTTTCGGCAATGGTGCGAATGACGCCTTTGCGGTCACCGTCTAACTTATCAAGTTGTATGAGGCGCTTCATCTTGTTATAGTCCGTCTTGGTGTTCGGGTCGATCATCTCTTCTGGGCCTTCGCCACGGCTGATGTAGTTGCGTAGGTAGTAGAGGACCATATCGCAGTTGAACACGCGGCTTTGCGTGTGGAGTGCACCTTTGGCAAAGCAGTAGTTGTCGTACCAAGGTTTCATCTCGTCAATCACAGCCTCAATGTCGCAGTCGGGGCGAATAGCTCCTGACGCTTTGTAATAATTGAAGAGAGCTTGCACGTCCTCGGTAGAGAATCCGAGCATTTGGTTAAACTCAGGTTTCGTAGAGATGTGCCAACCAATGTTGAAGCCGCTGGTCACGTCGTCGAGTGTAACAGGACTTACGCCTGTGATGAAGATACGGTCAAATGACCCTTTGAACTTCTTAAAAATGTCGCGATAGAAGCCTTCGGCATGCGTTATGGCCCAATATACGTCCTCACCCTGCTCGTTGAGCACGGTGTTGGTAAAGTTGTCGTACTCATCGATGATGAGGTAGAGAGGATAATTCTTCGTCCTTGCCTCGTTTTGGATAATCGCAAGTTTGCCTCCTGCGTATGTTGTTTCGTAAACTTTTTTCCTTGTCTCTTCTGAATAGTATTCAGCGTAATCACGAACAAATCCATCAAGATTAATACCAAGATAGAAATCAAAGTTTTCTTCCAGCTTTTCAATTTTCCCTCCCACTTGTGAGAAGTCGAGGTGCAGCACTTGATAGCGACCTTGATTAGGTGTGGGGTGTTGGCCAATCCACAGTTTGCCAAACCACTGCTCAAACTTATCCTTTGTGCGGCAGTCGTAGTAGGCGTGGAGCATACCTAAGAAGAGGCTTTTACCAAAGCGTCGTGGACGTATGAAGAAGAGATTGCTTGCCTCGTCCTCGAGCATGGGTATATACATGGTCTTGTCCACATAATAATTGTTTTGCTCAACGATGGTAATGAAGTTTGATACGCCGTAGGGCAATTTTTTTGAAGTGTGATAGCTCATGATAGGATTGTTTTGCTGCAAATGTACGACTTTTATTTAATGTGTAAATGTGAGAATGTGAGAATGGTGGCCTTATATCGCCTTATATACAAGAAATAACTAACGCAGCAAGTGGGGGCGCCTCCACTTGCTGCGTTACTTACATCGGGATAGTAAATATTCTCCCTTTAGGCGGAAGAATGTTTATTTTAATCGTTGTCGTTCATATACTGCCAAATGCCACCATTGTCATTGCGTTTCTGGCTCCATTGAGTGGCATCTGTATCGTTCGTTTCGTCAGAGAGTACTACGCTGTTGTTCAGCAGCGTGTCTTCTGTGAAAAGGCAAATGCTCGTAGCTTGCGGTTGAATGTATGTACGTTTCATGTATATGTTTCTTTATTACAATGGTTGGATTATTTTACGATAAACTTCTTGCCGTTCTTTACGTAGATACCTTTCACGGCTTTCGCTACGCGGCGGCCTGTGAGGTCGTAGATAGGAGCATTGGCCTCAGTAGCGTTGATAGTAGCTTGATTGATGCCTGTTACCTCACCTCCAGCGAAGTTGAGCACCAATGCACCTTCGTTAGTAGGAGCCATGATGTAAGCCTTGTTCTTTGCTAAAGAAGTAATGCCGCTATTGGGCTTGTAGAAGCCAGCAACGTTATCCTTCTTACTAAAGATGCGTACTTGATCAGAGTTCTTTACGCTGTTGAGTACTGTTTCAGTGAGCACGCCCTTAAGATCATTTTTTTGTTCTGCTACCTCGCTTGCATCAGCCAGTGTAAACGTCGCAGTAGTCTTCGTGTCGCTCACCAATACCACGCCCTTGTTGGCAGGGATTACGCCGTTGGCATATTCCGTGAGTTGTACATTGCCATTATTAATCGTACCAGCGTATGCCGTTACGCCCTCAGGAGCCTTAGCTGCGAAAGGCAAGTAGTAAGTGGCGTAGTTCTTATTGTTAAGGGTGTTGAGCGTGATTTCGGGAAGGGCGGCGTCGACAAAAATAGCAGAACCTTTATCCGCACCTTCAGTCCAGAATGATAAAGCTTTTTGTGTTTCAGTAACCTTGCGAGAGTTTAATTTCCAAGGAGCGTGGTCTTTAACTGCTAAGAAGAAACCTTTTTTGTTGGTAATGTCGGTGTCTGTAGGCTTGTACGCGACCCAAGTATCAAATCCATTTGTTGGAGCAGTCGAAGCAGCGTAAGCGAAAGTAGTGCCACCATTTCCAGAAACAGTAGGGGTTACTAACTTATGTCCGTTGGCGCTTATAAGCGTATAGCCATTAAGGGGATCACCTTCAAATTTCCATAAATAGTTAGTGGTACTAAGGTCTTTTGTCGTTACTCCCATGTCAATTTGTGTGGCATTATCATTCTTATCATAGAGGTAACCATCGGATGTATTTCCCACACAGCCCAATTTAACGAAGTACCATTGGTTCTCTTTGAATGGCATGTCATCCCATGTAACAGGTACGTCCTTTGTTACATCCTCATTTGGAACGGTGCCTTCGGGTAGGGTAGATGTAACATAATCGGGAATTTCTAATAATTTAGGATAAGGGAAGCCACCCGCCCATTGATCTGTGACGGTTTTAATTGTTTGGCCATTGTGTTTGTATTTATAGGTAACGCTTACCTTATCAATAGTGGCTTTATAGAAGCATGCTTTTACTGCGGAGTTTCCCGATCCATTCCAAAAGCCAAGGTTGTTATTATTTCCTTTTGTACCATTGGAATGAACGAAGTGCGAACCTATTTTTAAATAGAAACAATTGGGATAGCTATCACCTGCTGATTGAAGGGTATAAGAACCTGCAGTACTCCCGAGAGTGAAAGTTTGAGTATTGCTTGGATTGGCAGGAAAACTTTTTGTAGCGTCAGAAAAACTTGTAATCGTAATGCTACCATCAGTGTTTTTCGTTACAGTCCAAAGATAAATCTTATATATAAGTTCTTCAAAATTCTTAGTGTTAGCATCAGCGTAAGCATTGCTATTATTCAAGAATACGTATCCACCTGTTTCATTCTTGTCAGAGAAAGCTTTGATAACGTAAGTTCCGCTTTCAATGTTGGTGGTTGGAGTCGGGTCTACGCCAGCCCACCCCGTTGCTACACAGAGTAGCAACAGAAAAAGAGTAAAGACTTTTTTCATGTCCATAAATATTTATTTAGTAGTTAATGTTAATGCAACAAATAGTCGTTAAGTGTTAATAACTAACGTATTTATGGGTGCAAAAATAGAAAGAAATGCTTAATTTAATCGGGGGGGGTAATAAAAGATGTTAAATCTTTTAATATAAGAGGATTTAGTCTGTGAAAAGAGGAATATGACAAGTAGAACTTTGATAGTTTCGTTCCTATTTGTTCGACAAATTGCAGTTTGAAAGCCTCTATGAAATGTTTCAGAACGTCCTAAATAGGCATTGTCCTTACGTATATTTTACCAATGGTGTTTTTTGCTTTCATGTTTCATTTTTATGTTTCAATTCGTTGATAATCAATATGTTCAACGACTGAAACATACGACTTTAATGTTTCATTTTTAGTTTCAATGTTTCATTCTAAAAACACTGAGGGAGAAAAACAAAAACACTGTGGGAGCGATTTAAAAACACTGAGGGAGCGTGAAAGCGCTCCCTCAGTGTTTTTAAAAATGAAACA
>ENA-UPWO01000149-UPWO01000149.1-human-gut-metagenome-genome-assembly--contig:-NODE-149-length-45121-cov-65.134069_pt1 | contig 45121 bp, 29 predicted proteins | sample MGYA00250056_ERZ773388 | MGnify/ENA primary metagenome ERZ773388 (study PRJEB29103, sample SAMN06112004) | human gut metagenome | biome: human gut; feature: ankylosing spondylitis patient; material...
AGCGTGAAAGCGCTCCCTCAGTGTTTTTAAAAATGAAACATGAAACTAAAAATGAAACATTAAAGTCGTATGTTTCATTTTCTGAAATGATTGATATTCAATTACTTTATAACAAGGAATGAAACATGAAAGATAAATCAAAGGTTTTGAAAACGTATAGAGATTTTGTGCGATAAATTGCAGTTTATCTGCCAAAAGAGTTAAGTTTCAAGCCATATTTGTCGTCGTATTGCTTCTGCAAACGAACGAGTTCGTTCATGAGGCGCTTTGTAATCTTCTCTGTGCCCTTCTGGCCATAGATGTTGTGCATCTCGTGTGGGTCTTTGTTTAAGTCATAGAGTTCCCACTTATTGATGTCGTTGTAGAAGTGAATGAGCTTGTAACCATCAGAGCTACGTACACCATAGTGACGCTTAACAGCGTGTTCGGCTGGATATTCGTAGTAGTGATAGTAAATGCTCTTACGCCAATTCTTGGGGTGCTTGCCTTGCAACAAGGGTAAGAGAGACTCACCCTGAATGTCAGAGGGAATAGGCGCACCTGCTAATTGCAAGAAGGTAGGCGCATAGTCAATGTTCTGTACCATTTCCTTCACTTCTCCACGCGTATTGAAGCCCTTCGGCAGACGCATGACGAGTGGGGTGTTGAGCGACTCTTCGTACATAAAGCGCTTGTCAAACCAACCGTGTTCGCCCATGTAGAAACCTTGGTCAGAGGTGTAGACTACGAGCGTTGAGTCTAATAGTCCGGCTTGCTTCAAGTAGTCAAGTGTACGGCCAATGTTGTCGTCAAGGCTCTTTACTACCTTTGCGTAGTCGCGCATGTAGCGTTGGTACTTAAACTCTGCGAGTGCCTTGCCCGTGAGGTGACGATTGTTGAAGTCGACGGCCAAAGAGTCGTAGAAGTAGTCGTACTCTGCGCGGTCGCGTGTGTCGAGGCGACCTACCATGTCTAAGTAAGTGTCGGTAAGACGAGTTTTAGCACCAGGTGTGAACATCTTCGTGTCGTACACGATGTCCATGTGTTTGTCGATCTGCATCTCCGCTGTCTTAGCCGCATCACGGCCTTCGTAGTTGTCGTAGAAGTTGCTGGGCAATGCAAACGTCTTGTCCTCATACTCACGTAGGTACTTCAACTCGGGCAACCACGCGCGGTGGCAAGCCTTGTGGTGAATGAAGAGAATGAAAGGTTTCGACTTGTCGCGCTTGTGCTCCATCCAGTCAATGGCCTTATCGGTGATGATATTGGTCACGTATCCCTTCTCACGCGTAGTCGAGCCGTCCATGTTGATGAAGTTGGGGTTGTAGTAATCACCCTGTGCTGGCAGAATGTTGAAGTAGTCAAAGCCTGTCGGGGTGCTTACCAAGTGCCACTTACCCACGATAGCGGTTTGGTAACCAGCCTTTTGTAAGAGTTTCGGCATGGTCTGTTGCGAACCGTCGAAGATGCCATGTTCGTTGTTTGTAAATCCATTCTTGTGGCTGTGCTTACCCGTAATCATACAAGCACGGCTGGGGCCTGAGAGAGAGTTGGCCACGTAAGAGTTGACAAACTTTACGCCGTCGGCTGCAATGCGGTCGAGGTTAGGCGTTTCGACAAATCGATTGTCGTAGCAGCTCATCATCTGTGCCGTGTGGTCATCGGTCATGATATAGACAATATTATAATGACCTTGTGCGGCAGCCGCTGCAGGGAATAATATAGGAGCTAATAAAAGCAGATTTTTCTTCATACGATAGGAAGTAAAAAAAACGAGTTGACACATTATGCAGCCCATGTGTGTGCGTTGCATAATCGACAACTCGTTAAATTATTAGTTGTGTGTGATTCGTTTATCTATTCGTCAACGAGTCATTCTTATTTCTTCTGTGTCATATTATAGACGATGTCCATAATTTGCTTGCCAAGTGCATCGGCTTCCTCCATGGTGTGAGCCTCAGAGTAAACGCGGATAATCGGTTCGGTGTTGCTCTTACGTAAGTGTACCCACTTATCAGCGAAGTCGATCTTAACACCATCGATGTCGGTTACCTTCTCGTCCTTGTAGAGTTCCTTCACCTTCTGCAGGATAGCAAAGATGTCGGTAGTTGGGTCGAGGTCGATGCGGTTCTTAGCGATGTAGTATTGAGGCAGCGTGTCGCGCAACTCAGTAGCACGCATGCCCGTCTTAGCCAAGTAAGTAAGGATAAGAGCGATACCTACCAAAGCGTCGCGGCCAGAGTGAGCAGCGGGATAGATGACACCGCCATTGCCTTCACCACCGATTACAGCACCTGTCTCCTTCATCTTCGTTACAACGTTTACTTCGCCTACGGCAGCAGCTGCGTAGTTGCAACCATACTTCTCGGTTACGTCGCGCAGACCGCGAGTAGAAGAGAGGTTTGAAACCGTTGGGCCAGGAGTGTGTTGGAGAACGTAGTCAGCGCAAGCTACGAGGGTGTTCTCTTCACCAAACATGGTACCGTCCTCGCAGATAAGTGCCAAACGATCAACATCGGGGTCAACTACGATACCGAGGTCGTGACGGCCTTTGCGCAAGAGGTTGCGAATCTCGCCCAAGTTTTGCTTCAAGGGCTCTGGGTTGTGGGCGAAGTTACCAGTAGGCTCTGTGTTCAAACCTGTAACTTCTGTTACGCCGAGCTGACCTAACAATTTCGGAATGATGATACCACCGACAGAGTTTACCGTATCGATAGCTACGGTGAAGTGAGCGCGGCGAATAGCTTCGATGTCTACCAGTTCGAGATCCTTTACCAACTCGATGTGGCGTTGGTCGTAGCTAAAGTTCTTGGTGTAGCAGCCGAGGCTATCAACGTCAGCAAACTCGAAGTTGCAGTTATTAGCCAAGCGTACTACTTCTGAAGCCTCTGCGGGGGGGAGGAATTCGCCCTTTTCGTTGAGGAACTTCAATGCGTTCCACTGACGGGGGTTGTGGCTGGCAGTGATGATGATACCACCGCAAGCGTGCTCCATCGTAACAGCTAACTCAGTGGTAGGAGTTGAAGCCAAACCGATGTTGACTACATCGAATCCCATACCCATCAATGTACCACATACTACGTGGCTTACCATTTCGCCTGAGATACGTGCATCACGACCTACTACGACTTTGCGACGGAATGAACGGCTTACAACGTTCTCGCGCAAAGCGGCAAATGCTGAAACAGACTTGGCAATGTCGACGGGGTTTAAAGTATCGCCCGTACGGCCTCCGATAGTACCACGAAAACCTGAGATGGATTTAATCAGTGTCATAGTATCTTTTCTTTATAGAGTGTTTTTATTATTTTGAGCAACAAAGGTAGTGCAAATGCATTGTATAAGAAAGAAAAAAGCGTTTTTTTTGTGCATTAGAGTTAATAAAACGCACTATGAGTGCTTAACGAAAATAAAAGTTGTACTTTTGTAGAACCTCCATTTGAAAATCATACATTTTGAATAATATGAGTACGCTTGAAAAGATTTTTGCAGAGAAACTATTGAATGTTAAGGCCATTAAGTTGCAACCTGAGCAGCCCTTTACTTGGGCCAGTGGTTGGAAGTCGCCTTTCTATTGTGACAACCGCAAGACGTTGGCTTTCCCCGCATTGCGTAGCTTCGTTAAGTTGGAGTTGAGTCGCATCGTGGCAGAGAAGTATCCTGAGGCTGATGCCATTGCAGGTGTGGCTACGGGTGCTATCGCACAGGGAGCTTTGGTGGCCGATGCTTTAGGTTTGCCTTTCGCTTACGTGCGTTCAAAACCCAAAGACCACGGCATGACCAACCTCATTGAGGGTGACTTGCAGAAGGGCATGAAGGTAGTAGTGATTGAGGACCTTATCTCAACGGGCGGTAGCAGCTTGAAGGCTGTTGAGGCTTTGCGTCAACATGGTTGTGAAGTGATTGGCATGGTAGCCAGCTACACGTATGGCTTCCCCGTAGCTGAAGAGGCTTTCAAGGCAGCCAACGTCGAACTTACTACGCTTACCAACTATGAAGCAGTAGTCGAGGTGGCTTTGCAAACGGGCTACATTAAGCAGGAACACGTCGATCTCTTACACCAATGGCGTGCTAACCCAAGCGAATGGGGCAAGTGATAATATGAGGCCTCACCCCCTAACCCCCTCTCCTTGAGGAGAGGGGGGAACAAGTTACTTCTATATATAGAGTTTCTTGCAGATATTCAGTTAGAAACGCAGTAAGTAAAGGTATTTTGTTCCCCCTCTCTTCAAGGAGAGGGGCTAGGGGTGAGGCCTCATTTGTACGTTTGATGTAGATACTGTCCGTGTTTGATTGTATTCTTGCCATACTGAATGGCAAAGTGGGGGCAGTGATGTAAGCAGCGTAGGCAAGCTATGCATTCCGCTTTGTGCCATTCTGGCACGCGCTGTTCATTAAGTTGGATAGCCGACGCGGGGCATTGTCGCGCACATAGTCCGCAGCCAGTACAACGGTCGTTGATGACGTGGAAGTGCTTCGTGCGTCGTGCGGAAGGGTACAACCACGTTTCGAACATAGAGATGAAATGAGGAAGAGTCGACCAATGCCGACGGCCATTCTTACGTTCTTTTATTTGTGCGATTATATTTTTTATTTCCGTTTCTGCTTGAAGGGTCCGCTTCAAGCAACGTTCTTTATTCGACACGTCGAACATTGGTGTCCACACATCTACCATGCGCACCCCGAAGTTGCCATTCAGTGTTATTCCTTTCTTACTTAGCGATAGCCGTAGTTGTTGGTGTACTTCACCCAACGAAGTGCCAAAGGTTACGATGTCGTAAACGTAGGCAGGCTTTTCGCCTTCAAGTGTAAGCAGTTCAACGAATTGGCGCACAATCGTAGGAAGCCCCCAAAAGTAGACGGGAAAGACAAAACCTATGCTAATATTCTTAGAAGTTATATTAAACGTAAGATTTTTTTGTTCTAAGCATTTATCAATCTCGTTTACTTGAGCGTGTAAAGTCTCTGCCACGCGCTGTGCCACGTGCAAACTATTGCCCGTAGCCGAAAAGGTAAATATAAGGTTATTGTTAACTTTCATCGTTTTTGTTTGCAAAGATAGTGCAAGGTGAGCGCATAACGTCAAGTTTACTTGAACGTTATGCCGAATTGCAGCCTATCTTATGCAAAAAAATAACTCTGTAACGAATTGTGTGGGTAACTGCCTAATTGGGGGGCGGGTTTTTAACCCGCGGCAGCAGTAGAATGCTTTGAATATCTACAACATGCTGCTGCCGCGGGTTACAAACCCGCCCCCCAATTAGGCAGTTATCCACACAATTCGTTACAGAACCATAAAAGAATATGTCTATAATACCATAAATTACAAAGAGTTTGTATCTTCGCTTGTCATTCCGAAAACCATTATGATAGAAACGAGACAAGGCGTAACCCAACATCGAGGCTATGTGAGATGGAGCTTTGGACAACTTCTCATAGCTTTCTTACTACTTTCAGTTACACTGGGAGTTGCCATTGGGTGTGTCATAAAGTCTACTCACACCCTTCGCAACGTAACGCTGACCGAGCAACAGATACATCGGCAGCGGCGTGCAACTAATAAGTTGCTAACCGAACTCCTCAATGCCAGCAATCAAGCTGAAATGGCCACCCTACAATACGCTGACAATGAAGAGACGGAACGATACCTCACAGCAGCAAAAGCTGTTGACAAAGCCGTTCGACAACTTAGCGCCGAAGTGACCGACTCGACGCAACGCTGCCGAATAGACTCATTGCAAGTTCTCGTCTGGCTCAGACGTGACGGCACTATCAACCTTATCAATACACTCCGAAAAGAAAACAAACGGGGTGATAACTTACAAAAGCAAATTGACCGACTACACAACGAGCAACGCCTCCTAAAAGTGAACGTTGATATGCCCGTTCTTGAACAAGGTGAGAGAGTGGTCATCGAACGCCGCAAGCGAGGCTTCTTTCGTCGCCTCGGCGATGCTTTCAGACGTGCTAAGGATGATACCATAAGTACCCACATCACTCAACACGAAAGAGTGGTTGATACCACGCACGCAATGGTCAACATTGCCGACACGATGGCGAACCTTTTAGCCAATGTACACCACCACTTGCAACGCGACGATCAGTTGCAGTCAAGGCGCGTGTATCGCAAGTCTGACGAACTTCGCACGGCTTCAACCTTGCTATCAGCCCGCATGACAAACCTCATTGACAACTTTACCCTTGAGCAACAACGTATCATCAGTGACGTCGTAAGCAATGAGCGTCGTGAGCGAAGTAGTGCCGCCCTTGTACTAAGCTCGATGGCACTACTTTCTGTCATCATTTCGGCCTCTCTCTTAATATGGCTGTATCGTAATATCAAACGAGCCAATCACTATCGCACAGCGTTAGAAGAAGAAAAGCTACATACGGAGCAACTTATGGAGCGTCGTGAGCAACTCTTGCTCACCATATCGCACGACATAAAGGCACCTATTAATAGCATCATTGGCTACCTAAGACTACTACCACAAGACGAAGTGCAAAATCGCCATGAACTTAAAGCCATTGAGGCCTCTTCCCAACACTTACTTCATCTGGTCATGAGCCTCTTAGACTATCATAAGTTGGAGGTGGGAGGCATTACTTTACACAAGGAAGCGACCAACATTCTTCAGCTCTTACACACCGCTTTTGATGCTTTTCGCCCCATTGCCCAGAATAAACGACTTGAGTTGACATTTACCAATGACTTGCCATGCGATCTGTCAATTCGTACTGATGCCTTTCGCCTACGTCAAGTCGTTGACAACTTATTGAGCAATGCTATTAAATATACCGCAGAGGGACAGGTGACGTTAGCTATATGGCGAAAAGGCGAAGCGCAAGGTGAACTATACATTTCTATTCAAGACACCGGCTGCGGACTTTCGCCCCATGATATTGACCGCATATTCCTACCATTTACACGTGTTAAGGGTAGTGAAGGACAAGAGGGTACAGGGTTGGGGCTGAGCATTACACGACAGCTTGTCCACCTGTTAGGCGGAACGCTGCACGTTACCAGTCAGTTGAACCAAGGGAGCAACTTCACACTATGTCTTCCATGCACCTTTGCGAAACAAGAACGACAAGAAGAAGGTAATGAGCCGTCACTCACGCACCACTCCAACATGAGCGTAGCCATAATTGACGACGACACCTTACAACTGCAGCTCACCGAGGCGATGCTTCACAACGTATTGCCTCAAGCGACTGACGTCGTTAGTTTTACGCAGCCTGATGCACTATTTAAATGGTTGGACGAAGGGCATCGCCCCACGTTCTTACTGACCGACATTGAGATGCCTTCACTCACAGGTTATGAACTGCTCCATCTACTGCGACAGCATGAAGATACAAACCACGTGCCTGTCGTGGCGATGACCTCACATCTGTTAGTCCCTATAAGCGACTTTAAGCAACACGGCTTTACTGATGTCCTATTCAAACCTTTTACTCAAAACGACTTAATACGTTTATTTCAGCAAGAGATCAAGAACGATCCACCAGCTCCTTCTGGCTCAGACGCTACTACGTCTATCGTTCCCTCCTCTCAGCTATCGCCACTCTTAGCATTTGCTGAGGGAGACGAGCGGGCTGAAGAAGCTATTTTACAACAATTTAAGAAAGACTGCGAGCAGCACCGCACCCAACTGCAAGCGGCAATTAGCCAGCACGATCGCACCACGCTCTGTAAAGTAGCACATAAAATGTTGCCCACCTTTACGCTCATCAGTTCACACATAGTGTCAATACTGCAACGACTTGATGCACAACGTGACGACCAACGTTGGAAAGAAGAAGACGGGCAACAAGCAGAAAGTATAATCAACGAAATAACCCATATATTGCAAGACAAATGTCTATCCCAATATTAATTGTTGAAGACGACCTCACATTTAGCACCATGCTTAGCACATGGTTGCGCAAAAAAGATTTTGAGGTTAACGCTGTTTCAAGCGTATCAGCTGCCGTTAAGGCACTTACGCAGACTGATAAGGAGACACCACAATTAGTCTTATCCGACCTACGACTGCCCGATCACGATGGGCTTTACCTCTTGGCGTGGATGCGCAAGCAAGGGTTCGCTCAGCCCTTCATCGTTATGACAAGCTATGCTGAAGTGCAAAACGCTGTTGAAGCCATGAAGCTGGGGGCTACTGACTACATTAGCAAACCCATACAACCCGACCTCTTGCTGCAAAAGATGAAAGAGGCATTACGCTCAGCCTCTCTTTCTTCCCTTCCAACTACTACCATTCAATCAAAGGTGGAAAATATCACTGCTACAACTTCTGCCTCTTCTACGTCTGCAACTTCTCACCCTGGCATTGAGGGACACTCCCCCATTGCCCAAGACCTTTATCGATTGGTAGCACTCGTTGCGCCAACACCTTTATCTGTCTTGATTAATGGAGCAAGCGGAACGGGCAAGGAATATGTGGCACACCGCATTCACGAGCTAAGCAAACGTGTCAATGGACCCTTTGTGGCCATTGACTGTGGAGCGCTGACGAAGGAGTTGGCAGCCTCTGAACTATTCGGCCATACCAAGGGAGCCTTTACGGGAGCTTTAAATAATAAAGTGGGAGCTTTCGAACAGGCACAAGGTGGAACGCTCTTTCTTGACGAAGTGGGCAACTTGAGCTATGACGTGCAGGTGCAACTCCTGCGAGCCTTGCAAGAACGGCGTATTCGCCCCGTGGGCAGTGCAGAGGAGCGAAGTATTGACATTCGTCTCGTCTGTGCGACAAATGAGAATATGACTGAAGCCATTACGCAAGGACGATTTCGTGAGGACCTCTTTCACCGCATCAATGAGTTTACACTTCACATGCCTCTATTGCGCGAACGAGGGAGAGATATTATTGAGTTTGCCCATTATTTTCTACAACAAGCTAATCATGAGTTAGGTCGCCACATCACCCACCTCAGTCCCGATGCTGAGCAGGCCTTATTGCAATACGCATGGCCAGGCAACTTGCGCGAAATGCGCAACATCATCACGCGTGCAGCACTACTAACAGAAGAGGGCAACACACTTACTTCTACACAACTGCTTCTGCCTAATCCCCCAAGTTCTATCGCTATTCCCAACTCTCTTTCGCTCAAAGTATCGCAATCGGACGAACTATCGCGCATTCAAGAAGCACTACAAATTACAGGGGGCAACAAAAGTCGCGCAGCTAAATTACTTGGCATCGATCGCAAAACGCTCTACAATAAATTGGCTCAATTAGAGGATAAGGAATAAATTCCACACGTTAAAGTGTGGAATTATTCCACATACGCCACACTATTTTCCACACTTTCCACATATCCCCATTTTTGGCCGTAAAAGCATAAGTCCTTTATTTTCAATGACTTAGGAATTAATTCTTCTTTTTGGCACGCCCATTGCGCTTTATAAGGCAGAAACGAACATTACAAAACGCAAAAACAAAAAAACAAGATTATGAAAAAGTTCACTATTTCTGCCATCATGGCAATGGGAGTTGTTGTATTAAGTAGCGCAGCCTTTGCAGGAACTACTTCAGTCAACTATCGCGGTATCGCAAGTGGTTCAGCCCTTGCTGCTGACACTGTCGTACCGAACGACACGGTCGTACCTGAACAGAATGACACCGCCAAGAGCGAACCCGTCAAGACTGAGACTGACCCCGTACAGTTTGCCCTCAACGACACGGTCGTACCCGAACAGAAGGACACTGTTGCTCCTAAGAAGTAATCTGAAGGTGAAGGCCAAAATCTGGTCGACACATTGACTCCCGCAAAGAGTTTATAAGATAAGTTGTCCACACGATAAAGTATATTTATCGAACAGATAGGAACACATTAAGGCGCGCTTCGCGCTTTGGCTTTTGAACATTGATGAAAAAGATTAATGGTCGATTAATGAAACATTAATGTTCAAAAACCAAAGCGCGGAGCGCGCCTTAACGTTCCTTCGCTCGCCAAGTTAGGCTGCGGCACGGAAGAGCAAAATGAAAGTTTTTTGACTTTCATTTTGCTCTTCGCTCACCTTGCACTAACTTTGTTCCCAAATAAGTAAAAACACAATGGAATATAACTTTATCGATATTGAAAAGAAGTGGCAAAAGACTTGGGCCACCGAAAAGACATACCATGTTGAAATCGATGAGAATAAGAAGAAGTTCTACGTACTCAACATGTTTCCCTACCCCTCAGGCGCTGGCCTTCACGTAGGTCACCCCTTAGGCTATATTGCTTCTGACATCTATGCACGTTATAAGCGCTCATGTGGCTATAACGTGCTCAACCCTATGGGCTATGATGCCTACGGATTGCCCGCAGAACAGTATGCTATTCAGACAGGACAGCACCCTGCCGTAACGACTGAGACGAATATTGCTCGCTATCGCGAACAGTTAGATAAGATTGGCTTCTCTTTCGACTGGGACCGCGAGGTGCGCACTTGCGATCCTCAATACTATCACTGGACGCAGTGGGCCTTCGAACAGATGTTCAACCACTTCTATTGTAAGAAGTGTCAAAAGGCGGAGCCTATTAGCGAACTTATCAAACACTTCGAAGAGAAAGGTAGTGAGGGCACTGAGGATTACGCCCAAAGCGAAGAACTCCACTTCACCGCTGAGGAGTGGAAGCAGATGAGCGACGTAGAGCAACAACAAGTGTTGATGAACTACCGCATTGCTTACCTCGGCGAGACAATGGTCAATTGGTGTCCGAAGCTCGGCACGGTGTTGGCCAACGATGAGGTAGTAGACGGTGTGAGCGAACGCGGTGGCTACCCCGTTGTACAGAAGAAGATGAAGCAGTGGTGCTTGCGCGTATCAGCTTATGCTCAGCGCTTGCTCGACGGACTCGATACAATCGACTGGACAGACTCACTGAAGGAAACGCAACGTAACTGGATTGGCCGTTCAGAGGGTACGGAGATGCAATTCTCTGTGAAAGATAGCGACGTGAAGTTTACGATCTTCACCACACGTGCGGATACGATCTTCGGTGTGACCTTTATGGTGCTTGCTCCTGAGAGCGAACTCGTACAGCAACTCACCACAGAGGCACAGAAGGCAGACGTTGAGGCTTACCTCGACGCTACCAAGAAGCGCACGGAACGCGAACGCATTGCCGACCGCCGCGTGACAGGTGTATTCACTGGTTCTTACGCTATCAATCCCTTTACGGGCGACGAGATACCCGTTTGGGTGAGCGACTACGTGCTCGCAGGTTATGGCACGGGAGCCATTATGGCCGTTCCGGCTCACGACTCACGTGACTATGCTTTTGCACGCCACTTCAACTTGCCTATCATTCCCCTTATTGAAGGCGCTGACGTGAGCGAAGAGAGTTTTGATGCCAAGGAAGGCACGGTGATGAACTCACCAGCTGAGGGTAAACAAGCGCTCAATGGCTTTACACTCAACGGACTCAGCGTGAAAGAAGCCATTGCTGCTACGAAGAAGTTTGTGACGGAGAATAAGTTAGGTCGCGTAAAGGTGAACTTCCGCTTGCGCGATGCAATCTTCTCACGTCAACGCTACTGGGGTGAACCCTTCCCCGTATATTATAAGGACGGCATGCCCCAAATGGTGCCTGCTGAGTGCTTGCCACTCGAATTGCCCGAAGTGACGAAGTTCTTGCCCACCGAAACGGGCGAACCTCCCCTCGGCAATGCTACTCGTTGGGCTTGGGATACGGTGAACAACTGCGTGACCGACAACGATCGCATCGACAATCAGACGGTATTCCCCCTCGAACTCTCTACGATGCCAGGTTTTGCTGGTTCATCAGCCTACTACTTGCGCTATATGGACCCTCGCAACGATGCTGCTCTCGTAGGCGAAGCAGCCGATGAATATTGGCAGAACGTCGACCTCTACATCGGTGGTTCAGAGCACGCTACGGGTCACTTGATTTACTCACGCTTCTGGGATAAGTTCCTCTTCGACCTCGGTGTGTCATGCAAAGACGAGCCGTTCCAAAAGTTGGTCAATCAGGGTATGATACAAGGCCGCTCAAACTTCGTGTATCGTATTAAGGACACCAACACCTTCGTAAGCCTCGGATTGAAGGATCAGTATGATACGACACCTATTCACGTTGACGTAAACATCGTACAGAACGACGTGCTCGACATTGAAGCCTTTAAGGCATGGCGTCCTGAGTATAAGACAGCAGAGTTCGTACTCGAAGACGGCAAGTACGTGTGTGGTTGGGCTATCGAAAAGATGTCAAAGTCAATGTACAACGTAGTCAACCCCGACATGATTGTCGAGAAGTATGGTGCTGACACGCTCCGCTTGTACGAAATGTTTCTTGGCCCGATCAATCAGAGCAAGCCTTGGGACTCAAACGGCATTGACGGTTGCTTCCGCTTCTTGCGCAAGGCATGGAACCTCTTCTATCCGCAGAATGGCGATTGGGCCGTTACGGATAGCGAGCCTACAAAGGATAACCTCAAGACTCTGCATAAGCTCATCAAGAAGGTGACGGAAGACATAGAGGATTTCTCATACAATACGTCTATCCCGGCCTTCATGATAGCCGTAGGCGAGTGGGCACAGCAGAAGTGTACCAGCCGCAGCGTATTAGAGCAGTTTGTCATCTTGCTCGCCCCCTTTGCACCCCACATTGCCGAAGAGTTGTGGCACACGTTGGGTCACACCACTACAGTATGTGACGCTCAGTGGCCTCAGTTTGACGAACAATACTTGAAGGAGGACAAGCAGACACTTTCTATCTCATTCAACGGTAAGACACGCTTCACACTCGACTTTGCTGCCGATGCTACGAAGGAACAGATACAAGAGGCTGCTCTCACGGCCGAACAGTCACAAAAGCACCTTGAAGGCAAACAAGTCGTTAAGGTAATCGTTGTGCCTGGCCGCATCGTTAACATTGTGGTAAAGTGATTTTTATGGGTTGACAAGTTGACGAGTTAACAGGTTAACAGGTAAGTTACTTCATATAAAAGAACTAACCTACCTGTTAGCTCGTCAATTTTGTTTACTCAATATACACAAGACAAACCTACCCGTTAACTCGTCAACTTGTTAACTCGTCAACAAAAAAATAAATGGTTACAAAATATAGAACAAGCATAGCGCAGGACGTTCGCGACTATGTCATCATTACCCTTGGATTGTTGATGTACGCCATCGGCTTTACCTGTTTCCAACTGCCCTATGAGATTACAACGGGTGGCCTTGCAGGTGCGGGCGCCGTCATTTTCTATGCTACAGGTTTCCCTGTGCAGTACACTTTTTTCTCGGTCAATATCCTTTTGTTAGTAGTGGCCGTCAAAGTGTTAGGCTGGCGTTTCTGTTTAAAAACGATTTATGCCGTATTTATGCTCACCTTCTTGCTCGGACTCGTGCAAGAGGTCATGATTTATTGGGGACAGACACGCCCTGACATGTTTCCCGACGTCAACCCCCATAGCCACTTGCCCCAAGTAGTGCAAGGCAATGCCTTCATGTCGTGCATCTTAGGTGCAGCTATCGAAGGTGTGGGCATTGGTTTCGTATTCCTACACAATGGGTCGACGGGTGGCACCGATATTATAGCCTCTATTATTAATAAGTATAAGGATGTCACGCTGGGACAGATGATGATGCTTTGCGACATTATTATCATCACCACAGCCTTCTTCTTACCCGACGGCGATGTAGACAAGTTGCTTTACGGCTACTGCACCCTCATTATCGTTAACCTTATGTTAGACTACGTCGTAGACCGTGGTCGTCAATCCGTGCAATTCCTTATCTTTTCGCGCGAATATGATGCCATAGCCGCAGCCATTAGTGCTACGCATCGTGGTGTCACAGTGCTCGACGGCCAAGGTTGGTATACCAAGCAAGAGCGCAAAGTGCTCGTCGTATTGGCTAAGAAGCGTGAGAGCACCAACATATTCCGCATCATTCAAAGCATCGACCCTAATGCCTTCGTTTCACAGTCGAAAGTAATCGGTGTCTTTGGCGAGGGCTTTGACCGCATTAAAGTAAAAGCAAAGAAAGAAAACTGAGTTTAATGTGCAAATGTGAGAATGTGCAAATGTGCAAATTGTCGCCTTTGTCCAACTGAGTTATTTTGCATGTCCGCAATAGTTCATATAATAACGCGGCAAGATAAGGCGACCATTTGCACATTCACACATTTGCATATTTGCACATTAACTCAGCATTTGCACATTAATTTTCCCATTCCATTTTTATGAAAAATACTTCCTCCGTCCCCACCTTGGTGTTTGCTACCAATAATGCTCATAAGTTATCAGAGATACGTGCTATCTTTGGCGATAAGTTACATATCCTTTCGTTGGCCGACATCGACTGCCACGACGACATACCCGAAACGGCTGACACCCTTGAAGGCAATGCCCTTATCAAAGCTCGTTGGGTAAAGGAACGCTATGGCTTCGATTGCTTTGCCGACGACACGGGCCTTGAAGTGTCAGCCTTAGGCGGTGGTCCTGGTGTACACACAGCCCGCTATGCCTACCCCGATCGTCACGACCCCGAAGCCAATACCCAGAAGCTCTTGACCGAACTTGACGACAAGGCAGACCGCTCGGCACAGTTTCGCACGGTCATAGCCCTTATTCAAAATGGTGAAGAACACCTCTTCGAAGGCATCGTCCGTGGCCAGATAGCTACCGAGAAGCGCGGCACAGAAGGTTTTGGCTATGACCCAGTGTTCGCCCCTGAAGGCGAAGGCGGCAAGACCTTTGCCGAACTCGGTGTAGACGTGAAGAACCACATCTCACACCGCGCACGCGCTGTGGCCAAATTGGCAGCGTTCTTGAATAAATAATAAAGTGCAGTTTAAAGAGTTTTAAGGTTATGAAGTTAGTTTAGTTATTTATCAACGTGATGTAACCTCATGTAATCTCATAACCTCCAAACAGAAGACCGAATTATTAGTTTTTCCCCTACTAACTATTAACTATCACGAAACGACACAACAAATATGAAAAAAATTCTGTTCACGTTTATTCTGTTCTTAGGCTGTGCCGTTTCGGTACTTGCCGACTCAACGGCAGATGCCCTGCGTTGGAATTACCAACTCTCTTATCACAATGCCACTCACACGCAAGCTGTGGGTAATTGGGTGTATACCGTTTTCAATGGCAACCTTTTAGCCTATGATAGTGAGACGGGGCAGTCGTACACGCTCGACAAGATGTCACCTGGACTCTCAGACATGGGCATAAAAGCGCTCGCGTGGTCCAACACACAACAATGCTTAATTCTACTTTATAAGAATAATAACATCGACCTTGTTTACCCAACAGGCGATGGGCGCTTTAGCGTAACCAATGTGCCACAAATCAAAAACTTTGAAGAGGAAATCACAATTAGCCGCCTCTCAGCCAATGGTGATTGGGCCTGTCTGAGTACTTCACAGGGTGTTATCGTGTTTGACGTAAAGGGACAAACCGTACGTGGATATTATAAGTTGGGAGAGAAAGTTAACGATGCCTTTGTAAAGGACGGCAAAGTTTATGCCTCAGAGACTGCTCAAGTGATAGTAGGCAAACTAACGGACGACCTTTACAACACCTCGTCGTGGCGACAGGTATTCTATCCTATTACCGTAGAACAGTTCTTGCCCGTAGGTAACGAAGTGTTTATTACGATGAGCTATTACCGCCTAAACTCTGAGTTAACGCTTGGAGTTGCACAGTTGTTGTTAGACGACAATGACCGAGGCGACATAAAAGTGATTGCAACAGGTCAACAGAAGTTCAAAGGCACCTCAAATGGCAAGCTACTGCAATTCGTAATGGGCAACTCAATCGTAGCATTCGATGCTTCCAATCCAGATGAATTGGTATATAATGTACCCATTGAAAACACTTTTTCTGACATAACACGCACTACGCTTGGGGTAACCTATATAGCACAAGGCTATGATGGGTTGCAAACGTATCGCATTACTTCTGCTGACACAGAATTGCCAGCGGCTCAAGGCGTAGTGGGCAATTTCGGTCCGCGCCACACGGGTAGCTTCTCACTGCTCTACGATCACAACCGCCTCTTTGTAGCAGGTAGCCCATTTTCTGACAGCGATATGGAAGGCTTTGTTGGCTGCTACGACGGCACAAACTGGAGCGACATGGACGAAGACCGTGCTCGTACAGAGCCTGGCCCAGAAGGCCGCGTCGGCTTGCAGTTTAAGAACACTTCCCACTTAGCAGTTAATCCTTCTGACCCTGAACACGTGTTTGTGTCAAGTATGCTCGAAGGCCTTTATGAATACCGTAATGGTAAGTTCGTCACCCTTTACAATGCCGACAATTCGCCCCTTCAGTGGCCCGCCGTTGTTGGTACGGCTGCACGTAATAGTAATGTGCGCATTGGCGGTTGTGTTTTCGACAAGGAGGGCAACCTTTGGATGTCGAACAACTTTGCTGATACGCTGCTTACCGTCTTAAAGCCCAACGGTCAATGGATGCGTGTGCCAGCCTATTATAATTCAGGATGGGAGGGAGCTGAACAAATCATGTTCGACTCGCGTGGCTACCTATGGGTGAAGGGACGTATGTGGTCGCCAAACATCGGTGCTGGTATCATGTTGCTTGACTATGGTGGCACGCTCAACAATAAGAGTGACGACCGCTCTGTATACTTTACTGCTGCTAATAATGAAGACGGCACGTCATGTGATTTCTTGAATGTCATGGCACTGACCGAAGATAAGAACGGTCAGATATGGTTCGGATGTGGTTCGGGTATTTACAACATTCCCGATCCTAAGCAGTGCTTCAAAACAGGCTTTACGGTCAATCAGCCGAAAGTGCCTCGCAACGATGGTACGGACTATGCAGACTACCTCTTAACGGGTATATCCGTTTCTGCTATTTGTGTTGATGCGGGCAATCGTAAATGGATAGGCACGTTTGGTGCGGGCGTTTACTTAGTCAATGAAGATGGATCGGAGATATTGCAACACTTTACGGCAGACAATTCGCCTTTGCTTTCTGACAATGTCTACGACTTCGCTATCAATCCTAACAACGGTCGCCTCTACATTGCTACTGACCAAGGTCTTTGCAGTTATGATGCAGGTTCTACAGAAGCACAACCTACACTTGACAAGGCAAACCTCCGTATATTCCCCAACCCCGTTCGTCCTGACTATCGAGGTCCCGTTACGATAGCAGGACTCACTGAAGGATCAGAAATAAAAGTGCTCACCACAGGTTCGCAACTCGTTGCTCGCGGCACGTCAGTAGGTGGTTCTTGGCAGTGGGACGTTACGCAACAAAACACTGGCGAGCGCGTTGCCCCTGGCGTATATTACATCATGGTGGCTACTGCCGACGGTAAAACAGCCGTTGCGGGGAAGGTAGTGGTTATTTAATGAGTTTAATGAGTTTATTGAGTTTAATAAGTTTATTGAGTTTAATTGGTGTTCAGAATTTTGGATCTGTTACAAGGCGTGTGAATAAGTAAAGAAATAGGTAGGCGATGCGTCCTTACCTGAAGGCGGCGCGTCCTCGCGTCGGCATTGTCAAGTTGAGGCTCGAGGCCCCAACTTGGCAATACATTGATTAGTAGTAATGTAATATTGTCCTGTATTTGCTTGCCCACACGATTTGTAATAGCACCATTATTTTGAACACCTATTTTAAATATATATAATATATATACCTTCCAAAAGCATGAGACCACTCACAACGTTACGCTTTAGTCCTATTGTACTGCTAACCTACATTGTACTATTCATGATACCTGAGGTGGTGCAGTTCAACACCTCACGTTGGTGGGACCCCATAGTGGCCACAATATTCAACTTGGCACTTTACACGACAGTAGCGTGGGCGCTTTGCCTTATAGCCAATATGGGAGGTAAGAGGTGGAGATGTGTGGTTCATATCATCTTCCACACATTGTTGGCTGCGTATGTTGTGTCGAGCCTTTTCCTAACGTTGTGCTTTCATCGTCATTGGGACGCTTACACCATACAGTTTGTTTACGAGACCAACTGGCGAGAAGCCAAAGAGTTCCTTTTGACCTACCTCTTCTCGTGGTCAGTAGGAGCGTCTTTACTTCTCGTTGTAGTCCTTTTTACAGCCGAAGTCGTGTTGAGCAGACGAGGACGGCAGTTATCGCTTGTGCCCAAGGTAAGGTGGGCTCGTACTTTATGGGGCGCATGGCTGCTGCTAATGTTAGGACACGCTTACTTTTTCAGTTTCAATGCAGATGAGAATTTTGATCGCACTGCGCGTTGCTTTTCACCTATTAAGCGCAATGCTTTTTGGAACCTGTGGCAGTCGTGCTTAAAGTATGGCGAGTTTAGAGCTGAGTTTGAGCGTTGTGCTACGGTGCAACAGCAGTATAACGAGCACCCCCAATGTGCCGAGACGGAAGCTGATTTGGTATTTATTATTGGCGAATCCTTCTCTCGCCACATGAGCAACCTCTACGACGGTGCTTACAATACGAATCCACTCTTGATGCAACGTCAGCGCACGGACAAGGGACGGCTCTTTGTCTTTACCAACGCTATAGCTACGGACAATGGTACGACGCAAAACTTTAAGTACTTTATGTCCACCGCTTCGGTCGATCAGAAGGGCGTTGCATGGTGTGATAGTCCGCTCTTTCCCACCATTTTGCGGCGATGTGGCTACAACGTAACTTTTTATAGCAACCAGTTCGCGCCCAACGACAACCTTGGACAGTGGGACGCTTCAATGGGATTTGTCAATCACCCTGGCATTGAACCTTACCTCTTCAACCACCGCAATACGCAGAAGTACGACTATGACCTTTCACTTATTACGGACTATGCCCAACATCGCGCAGCGTTTGAACGCCCTCAGCGCAACCTCACTATTTTCCACCTTTATGGTCAACACGTAGGTTTCGCTATGCGTTTTCCGCCAGCCTTTGCCCGTTTCAAGGCCAGCGATGTGAGTAAGCGTTATGCGATGCGTCCGACTTCGGAGTCACAGTTAGATCAGGCGCAGCGGCAGGACGTAGCTGACTACCTTAACGCCACTGCTTATAACGATGTGGTAGTAGATAGTATCATTCGCCTTTTTGAACGACGCAATGCCCTTATTGTTTACTTCTCTGACCATGGTGAGGAGGTTCACAATTTTCGTCGACAGGCGGGGCGAACCGACCTATCGACCGATACGCCAGAGGCTTTTCGCTGTCAGTTAGATGTGCCGTTGCTTATCTACATGACACCTCAATACCTCAAGCTCCATCCTCAACAGGCGCAACGTGTGGCATCTGCCCTTCACCGCAAATTTACGACCGACAACTTGCCTCACCTCTTGTTCGACCTATTGGGAGTACATTCCCGATATTTCGATCCTTCGCGCAGCGTTATCAATGAGCATTACGTCGAGCCGCACAAGAGCTTGTTACAAAACGGACGGGAATATTAGGGAATGCTTAGTAAATGTGCAAATGTGCAAATGTGAGAATGTGCAAATGCTTGGTGAATGTGCAAATGCTTGGTGAATGTGCAAATGCTTGGTCAATGTGCAAATGTGAGAATGTGCAAATGTGCAAATTGTCGCCTTGTACAGCTGAGATCTTTTATAAGTTATAGTTATTTGTACCTTAACAATATATTGCTATAGCATCATTCTTCGGCGCGGCAACAAAATGTGTTCATTCTCACATTTGCACATTTACCAAGCATTTGCACATTTGCACATTCTCACATTTGCACATTAAATAATGTAATTTCGTAAATTTATGGAAAATTTCATATCAGATTTAGCCATTATCCTCATATCGGCAGGTATCGTTACGCTACTGTTCAAACGCTTGAAGCAACCCCTCGTGTTGGGCTACATTGTGGCAGGCTTCTTGGCAGGACCGCACATGCCCTATACGCCCAGTGTGAGCGATATGACGAGCATACATACGTGGGCTGACATCGGTGTGATATTCCTCATGTTTACGCTCGGCCTTGAGTTTTCGTTTAAGAAGATAGTCAAGATGGGTGTAGGTCCTATCATAGCTGCTTGTAGCGTAATGTTCTGCATGATGAGTGTTGGCAGCATGGTGGGCCACTTCTTCGGTTGGGGCAGCATGAACAGCCTCTTCTTAGGCGGCATGTTGGCGATGTCGAGTACCACCATTATCTATAAAGCCTTCGACGACTTAGGACTTCGCCAACAGAAGTTTGCGAGTGAGGTGCTCTCCGTACTTATCTTGGAAGATATATTAGGTATTCTCCTCATGGTCGTGCTCAGCGCTGTAGCCGTGTCGCGAAAGTTTGAGGGAATGGCGTTAGTTGGCAGCCTATTGCAGTTGGGCTTCTTCCTTATTCTATGGTTTGTCGTAGGCGTGTACGTCATACCTATCTTCCTACGCAAAGCCCACCGACTGATGAATCGCGAGACGTTGCTCGTTGTGAGCATTGGTCTCTGTTTCCTACTCGTCGTCGTGGCTCAAAAGGCTGGTTACAGTTCCGCCTTTGGTGCCTTTATGATGGGCAGCATCTTAGCCGAAACGTTAGAGGCTGAACAGATAGAGCGCGTCGTGTCGCCCGTCAAGGACTTGTTTGGTGCTATCTTCTTCGTGTCAGTTGGCATGTTGGTCGACCCCGCCGTGTTAGCCACCTATTGGCTGCCCATACTCGTTATCTGCTTAGCGATTATTGCGGGGCAAGCCGTGTTTGGCACCACCAGTTTCTTGCTCTCAGGCCAACCCTTACGCATCGCTGTGCAAGGTGGCTTTTCGTTGGCACAGATTGGTGAGTTTGCCTTCATCTTAGCCTCATTAGGTACAACGTTGGGCGTAACGAGCGATTTCCTTTATCCCGTCGTTGTGGCGGTGAGCATCATCACCACCTTCTTCACTCCTTACATGATACGTGCCGCGCGTCCTACTTACCAATGGTTTGAACGCATTGTACCCGCCAACGTTATGCAGCGTTTGGCTGAACGCGGTACGAAAGCCGCGCCTACGATAACACACGAGGAGGGCGTCTGGAAGCGTTTGCTCACCGCCCTCGTAAGTCAAGTGGGTGCTTACCTCACGCTGAGTGTGGCCGTTATCCTCATCTCCTTCTCCGTATTATTGCCCTTGAGCCGTGCTCTGTTGGGACATTGGTGGGGCAATGCTGTGTGTGGACTGCTGACGCTTATCGTATCGTCACCCTTCTTGCGCGCTATTGTGATGCGTAAGAATCATTCAGAGGAGTGGAAAGAACTGAGCCGTCAAGGTCGCCTTCATCGCATGGCCCTTTGGATCACCTTTGTGTTGCGTTATGCCATAGCTGCCGCAGCCGTTTATTACGTGTTCAACTTCTTGTCGCCCCTATGGTGGCCGTGGCACGTGGCAGCAGCTATTGCCGTGGTGGGACTCTTCATTGCTTCACGTCAAACAAAGTGGATAAGCATCAAAATGGAGCGCACCTTCTTACAAAACCTTCGTTCGCGTGAGGCACGTGCCTTGGCCGACGGCACAGAACCTGGCTATGCTGGTAGGCTTACCAATCGTAACATTCACATAGCCGAACTCGAAGTGCCCGATAATAGTGCATGGGCGGGCCGCCGCTTGTGTGAGTTGGCCTTTAGTCATGAAGACGGGGTGATGATCGCTGCCATTGTGCGTGGCGCGCATCGCATCAACGTGCCTGATGGTGAGGCAATGATATTCCCTGCTGACCGCATAGAGGTGATTGGTAGCGATGATAGTCTGCAACACTTCCAACAACGTATGCAAAGCGAACAGGCGGCCTATCCTTTGGCTGCCAGCCGTTTGCAGTTGCGCCGTCTGCTCATACGTCAAGGCAGTCCCTTTATCGGCCTCGCTTTGCGTGACAGTAATATTCGTTCTGCCTATCACTGCATGGTAGTAGGATTTGAAGACAGTGACGGCAATATTATTCCTGCTACGGCCGAACGCGTTATTCTCCGCAATGATGTCCTTTGGGTCGTAGGCGAGGACGACCACCTCACCACCTTGCGCAGCAAAGCACGTGAAGTGGTGACGGAATAGGGGAGGGGATGAGGTTATGGGGTTAGGTTATGGGGTTATAAGGTTAAAAAGTTTGTTTAGTTGATTATCAACGTGATGTAACTTAACCTCCTAACCCCCTAACCATATAACCTCCTAACTCACTCCCTTATCCCTAACGAATGGACCTTTCCCACTTACTTTCCCCTTCCAAGACAAATGCTGTGCGTGGCATTTGTGCTTTAGCTATATTTCTGTTTCACATCATCATTGGCATTAGTTCCTCAGCTGTGTTTCACTTTTGGGGAGGCATGTTCGTGGCCGTATTCTTAATACTGAGTGGCTATGGCATCAATGAGTCGTTTCGCACGGTCTAAAAGACTATTGGCCCAAACGGCTGACGAAGGTAATCGTCCCCACCTTGGTCTTTGCCAGTTGCTTTAGCTTATTCGACCCGCAACGCAATATGCAGACCCTTGTAAATGAGGTGCTTTCGTGTTGTTCGTAGTAGCCCCAGGCGTATGGTACGAAGTAGCCGTTCGCAACGATTTTATAGCCAACCTATTGTTGGTGGGTGCCTTTGTCAATTGGTTGAGCAGTCGCATCACGACAGTGTGGTTGACAGGTCATGCCATTGTATTAGGTATTGTCGCTGGACTCTTTGCCAGCACGCGATTGGTCACACTTATCCCCTTGGAACACTTATTACATACTACTCAATTTGTGCCAAGGCACAAATTGAGTAGTATGTAATAAGTATGTTAAATAAGTATGTTATGTATGTTCTCGCGCTAAGCGACTATAAGCAACATGCTGCTGCCGCGGGTTGAAAACCCGCCCCCCAATTAGGCAGTTTCTTACGCATACGAGTGCATGCCGCCTAAGAAATAGTTTACACCGAAGTAAGTCATCAGTACTGTGGCAAAGGCTACGACACAGAACCAATGAAAAGAACGTGGCCGACGCAGCCAAGGTAATGATTGCGCATGAAAGAGCGTGGCATAAAGCATAAAGGTGATGAGTGCCCACGTCTCCTTAGCGTCCCAACTCCAATAGCTGCCCCACGATTGGTTAGCCCACACGGCTCCTAAGAAAATGCCGATACCTAAGAAGAATACAGCGGGATAGAGCATCAATCGACCTAATAATAGCAAACGCTCAGCCTGTGTGGACACTAAAAGCCCCATTAGCCCATTTAAGAAAAGGAAAGCTAATAATGAATATCCCATCATCACTACCGATACGTGGAGGCTCAGCCAGGGAGAAGAGAGTACGGGCATGAGATGAGTTACTTGTGGATTGTTCTGTCCCAAGAAGGATACCAATAGGGCAAAGCCAGCCAATAAGGCACCAAATGGTAGAAGCACGGCAAAGCGACGATGAAGCGCAGCAGCTACGCACAGTGTGACGAGTGCCATGAATTGCATCGTTTCCATACCATTGCTCAGGGGCACGTGGTCAGCGATGTACCAACGCAGGGCGAAAGCAAAGGCCAGAGTGAGAGTGAGAGCGTAGAGGGTCATGGGTAATACCTTCTGGTCCCACACGTTAGAAGGAGCATTTTTAAGATAGCGAACCATTAGGCGGCCAAAAGCGACCAATCCTAATGTTAGGCTCAACATAAAAAGAATTTTGGCAAAGGGAATACGATTGTAGAGCAGTTCAGCTTTGACACGTAGAGGCGAAAGGCGTGCCACGCTATGGTCTTTAGGCAGCGGCCGAAAGAGCGTACCCTTTTGTAGCATCATGATTAACCCTACCTTCTCGTCCACCTCCGCAATGGCCTTCTGTAAGGGATCGTTAGACCTTACATTGCCTGTATCGTCTCCTTTCCAATATTGGTTGAGCACGTAAGTTCCATTAGCAAAGAAGTTCGATAGACTTGCATATTTGCCTTCGATGTGTAGTAAAGAACGTAGTTGTTGGCTCTTTACCAATATCATGGGTTCGTCTTGCCACACCTCGGGACGAAACAACCACCCCGTTACAACTTGCTCGGCCGATAGTCCGTGATACGTGTCACGTCCATAGAGCTTGCGCATAAAGTCAAGTGCCATCGTGTTGAAGGGGGCCACGCGGTCATTATAGATTATCTGCTTCGTGGCCAACGAATCGGCTTTGGAACGATTGAAGGCGGGAAGTTCGCGAGCGGAAAGATTCTGTACACTTAATGTTAATAATAGTCCCAAGACGAGTGTTCCCTTGCGCAATAAGGGGTGGCGTAGGAGACGACGAAACTCCTCACTACGGTCGAAGACGGTCATCAGCATCGAGAGTCCCAGCAGGAGGTAGCCTAAGTAAGTAATGCCTGTGCCTACAGGGTCGTAGTTGACGCTGAGCCAACTGCCACGGCCGTTATCGTCGTATGACGACTGATAGAAGCGGTAGCCCGCGTGTTTGAGTATGTTATTCATCGAAATGTCTTCTTCACGTGTACTATCTGCGTCTTGATCCCTAAGCGTAATGTGGCTTACGTAGTCGGCTGCGGCTTCCGTGCCAGGATAGTATATCACGCGGAAGGTGTCAAGACGTAGAGAAAAGGGGAGGGGATAGGTCTGTTTAAAGTCTTCGCTTTGGAATTGACTCACCTCCTGCCCTTGTTGTAAGTGGATAATGCCTTTGTGAGAAGTGAGGTAAGTAGTAAGGGCACCTACTAAGATGACGATAAAAGAGAGGTGGAGCATCATCACTGAGAAGCGGTGCCACAATTGATACTTCACCATGCCGCCCAACATGAGTAGTACGAGTAGGCCCCATAGAGCGCAAAACCACGGTGTGTGATATATCGTGTCGCTCACCCATTCGCTTCCCCATTTACTTTCTAATAGGGTGGCAGCGGCCATTAAAGCTAATAAGAAGAAAAACAACGACAAGGTGACATTCTTGCCGTTAAAATGAGATCGTAACATATTGTAAAGCAATTAAGTAGGTGTTCAAAATTATTTTATACAATCAGTAGGTGTCATATTCACATTGAAAGCACATTCTCGAGACGCATCTGTCCCCTTCGGCCTCGGTCACATAGCCCGCTATGACCCCCTTCGGTTCCCCCGTTATCGGGGGACAGAAACCCTCACCCGAAGGGAACATCTGCGCCCCGATAATGCACTTTCAATGTAAAAATAATTTTGAACACCTACTTAATGAAACGATTAACGAACAAAATTAATGGATATGTCACAGGAACATTATACCATTAATTCTGTTCGTTAATCGTTTATTATTTTTTGTTAGAACGGTTTGAATGTCTCGTTATGAACGGCCTTGGTGGCCATACACTCCATTTCAATCAACCAACCTGGTCGGCAGACGGGGGCGTGAACGATTACTTTAGGTACTCCTGGAAAGCGTTCTTCAAACATACGATTGACGACTGCGTAGTCGGCCGTGTCGCGTAGGTAGACAATCATCTGGCCCACATCCTCAAATCCGCAATCAGCCTCCGTGAGTAGTGCTTCCACGTTCTCCCACATACGCTCCGTCTGCTGACGAATGTTGCCCATGTGTAGCACGTTGCCCTTGTTGTCAATGCTTGCTGTGCCAGAGATGAACACTTGGCGGCGGTCACCATATTCAACGCTTGTGCCGCGTTCAAAACTCACTCCATATTCGTAAGTGGGGTTGAGGTGGGTAGGGGCATAAAGAAACTTGATTTGTTGCTTTACGTCAAGTCCCAGTACAGCATACGTGTCGAGTTGTACCAACACCTTAGGATCGGCATTGCGTCCGTTGATGCCCGTACTTGAGATGAAGTGCGTCTGGCTGGTTAAGTTTTGTGTGTAAAACTCTTCATTGCGTGCTTTTACTACGCCCGCATAGTTAACGTCTACGTTCTGTACGAAGAACCAAGTGCGAATGCAGTTGTCGGCCAGTTTGCCGCCATTGCTCAAGAGTTGCATGGTGTATTCTTTCAGCAGTAGGCTCGTCTGCTGTTCTGACGTCTCGGCATGGCTTACGGCTGTTCCTCCCCACAAGTGGGTATAGCCGCCATGTTGCACTTTGTAGAGTCCGTTGTCGAATGAACCAGCACCGACGCCTGTCTGAAGGTAAGCCCAAAGAGCTATCTTCGTACCATTAAGTGGTGCTTGCTCTACTACAGAACATGCGCATGCAGGTGCTTCTGGCACTGCAGAGTATAAGGCTTCATATTGATTAGCAGCATCGCTTAGGAAGTAACGCTTTATAACTGACGATGCACCCTTGAGTTCTGTTTCGAGCAGATTATAATATGTGTTGAGAACGCTATCAAGCTGTTCTTGAAAGGTTTGTTCGGGGTGTGTAGCGTGAATCATTACGTGAAATTCCGTTACACCATCTTCAACTTCAAACTTTGAAATTTCAGCCAACGTGTTCTCTAACTGAATGGCTGATCTTTGCTGTACGTGGGTCATACTGTTTGTCATTCTTTCTCTGTGGCACTTAGCCAAACTCTATTGATAGTCTATCGCCTTGTGCCTTACATTCTTTATTCTGAATGCAAAAGTACGAAAAAACAAGCTACTTTTTATTCCATAATGCCCTATGGCACTCAAAATCACCACTATTGGGTATAAACTGCAATTTGTCGGCCACTTGGGGGAACGCGTCCTAACCTGGGGGCGACGCGTCCCCGCGTCGGTATTTGCTTGTCAAGGCTCGATGCCTTGACAAGCAAATGCTCTTCTATTTAAAGCATTACCATGTTGGGGCCTCGAGCCCCAACATGGCAATACCGACGCGGGGACGCGTCGCCCCCAGGTTAGGATCCGCCCCCCAATTAGGCCGATAAATTGCAGTTTACCAAATTCATCGATAAGCGTGGTCTTACCTACTTGTCTTGCACCACGTAGCACAAGTGGTTTGCGATTGGGACGCTGACTCCACTTCTCTAAATCTTCTATTAATTGTCTGTATATCATAGCTTTCGTTTTTTGAAAAAGTACAGTGTTTTCCTAAATCATAGGCAAAAGAACGGCTTTTTCTTCCTAAATCATAGGCAAACGATACCAAAGACGTACAGCAAGTGGGGGCAGACATCTGACCTGCGGAACGATTTTTTTACGTTTCCACAGGCCGAGAAGTCTGCCCCCACTTGCTATATTTTAATACGTTCTCTTATCTAACCGAAACTTTCTTGACCTCTTTGCCCGACTTGACGACATAGGGGGCAGCGGGGAGGGAAAGTGTGCAGCTGGTGGCGCTTGATTGGTGAAGCAAACGGCCATCGGTGCCGAATACTTGGAATGTATGGCCTTGCGGATTGTTAATTGTTAACTGTCCGTTTTGTGCGTTCACCCGAAGGGCGTTGTCAGAAGCTGTTACGGCATGTACGGCGGCCAACTCAGTGGGGAGAAACATCTGCCACTGCGCTCCACTGGCCACTAAAGTGTAACCCTCTGGCACGGTGGTGGGCGCAGCTGCGCCAATGCGCGTGATGAGCGTGCCATGGTGGCCTACGGCATGGCTCTCGTAATATTGGCTGCGTGCCGTTACGGTGACGTTGCTCTCAGAGTGAACACCAGCTTGACGGCGAATGGCTATCATTTGGTTGATAGCATCGCGGTCAGCGCCCACCCAATGAGGGTAGAACACGCAAGGAATGCCAGGCGAAGAGAGGATAAAAGCGTAGGCAGCTTGCACGTTGCCAGTGTACTTATTGCTGTCGCGATACGTGTCGTGATTGTCGACAAAGGTGACGGAATAGCGGTTGTAGTTATGATGATGAATCATACCCGCTGGGCGCCAAGTGGTCTTATCCTCTATCCACGACATATTACTAAAGTTGTTCTTGGCCAGTCCGTTGTTGAGAGCCGCATATTTAGCGGGATAGTCGAAGGCCATGCTCTGCTTGCCTGTTGCCACGATCCATGCCGCTACGGGGTCGTAACTGCCGTCCCAATATTCACCTACGGAGAGGTAAGGCTGCGTAGCTTCGTTGAAGAGGCCAACGTACTTGCCATTATAGCCTTTACAGAAGTCGTAACGCCAACCGTCGTAACCATACTCACCATGCAACCAGTTGAGGTAAGCCTCAATGTCTTGTTGTACGTAAGTGGAGGTGTGGTCGAGGTCGCGTGCACCGTCCCAATTCTCCCCCGTATCTTTTGCCCCTTTTGCTGTGCCATACCATGAGCCAGCCGAAAGGTTGGTGTTCATCTCGTCGTTGGAGCAGATGTGGTCGGTCGTGAGTTGGTACGAGCCGTACGTGCCAAAGTCGTCTTTTGTGAAGTTGCCCCAGCCCGTGTCGCCCGCGCGGTGGTTGACAACGATGTCGGCGATGACTTTCACATTGCTATTATGCAGTGTACTGATGAGCGTCTTGAGCTGTTCGGCCGTGCCCCAACACGATGTCTGATTGTTCCACTGTCGGGGGTGATAGCCCATATTGTTACCGCCTACGGCCCCACCGCCTTCAGCACTGGCAGAAGGCGGCAACCAAATGAGATTAAAGCTCTTAGCTATATCAGCGGCTTGGTCTGTCAACTGTGTCCAACCTGTCTGTCGTTGTGAATTCCAATAGAAACCTTGTAGCATAACGTCCTCGCTCTCAGCGGGTGCTTGGGCGTAAACGCCAAGGGACGCTACGCTAAGGAATAACGCTAAAACTCTTTTCATAACATTCATGCTTAAACGTTAAGGCGCGCTTCGCGCGCTGGATGGGAACATTAATTATCATATAATTGATCATTAATTATTTCATTAATTTTTTTCATTAAATTATTTCATGTAATTGGTCATTAATTATTTCATGAAGTCGTTGTACGTCAAAGTAGAAGAGAAATTAATGACATTTATATGAAATAATTAATGACCAATTACATGAAAAAAATTAATGAAGAATTTAAAGACTAATTATATGATAATTAATGTTTCCTTCCAACGCGCGAAGCGCGCCATTCATGTCATTTTGTGTTAGTATTTAGCAGTGATGCTGTAATTCATGTCGTAAAGGTCGACCGTAATGGTGAATGAAGTTGCACCTTCGGGTTCGATCAAGTGCCATGAATATTTGTCACCACCGATGACGAACTTACCCTCAGTGCTTTCATTGTCCTTAGATGTAGCGCAGAGGCAGTTGCCCTCGTTTGCCCAATCGAAGTTGCCGTCAGCACCGAAGCCAGACTCTGGAGCAATCTTAAACCAGTGCCAACCGCCTACGGCAGGGACAGTAACGGTGAACACACCATCAGCTTCCTTTGTCATCGGGTGACTCTTGTCAGTGCCTAAAGCTCCAATGTAATAATAAGCTGGTTCCAACGCGGGAGCAACGGGCTTAACCTTTACCTCAAACGTCTTGGTACCGCAAACGCGGTCTACCTTTTCAGCACTTGTCCAAGCATAAACGCTGGCCTTTACTTGCAAGGTGCGAAACTCTGGACGACGGCCAAACGCTTTGGTAATGATATTGGCTAACTCGCTTACCTGTACAGTATTGTCGGTAAGGGTGAGTGGGGTAGTCGTGCCGTCTGCATTGACTACGTCCAATGCGGTAGAGTCCGTAACGTAGCCTTCGGGCAATTCTGTTGCCACCTGACCTAACTCAATGCTTTGAGCCGTAACATTGGCCAATTCGATGTCGGCAGCAGGCGTTACGTTTACTACTACGTTTTGTGCCTCTTCTTGTGGATTGCTCTGTGGAGCCTTCCAGTCGGTATAGTCTTCATCACAAGCTGTCAAGCAGAGTGCAACAGCCATTAATGTGAATAATATCTTTTTCATTGTTTTTTTTATTTTGGGGTTAACGAGTTAACAAGTTGACGAGTTAACGGGTAAGTTAGTCTTTTTAGTTGACAAGTTAACTTGGTAACTACTTCCTTTTAAAGTAACTTACCCGTTAACTTGTCAACTCGTTAACTCGTTAACTCGTTAACTAAAAAGAAAACTACTCTTTAATAAAGCGGAAAGCACCTGTGATGTCGTTAACGATAACGAGGTAGTCAGCTTCGTCGGCAATGTAAATGTTCTCACCACCGCTCTTAGTGCCTACGCCGTAGTAGCCAGATTGGCAACTGGGCGTTTCGGTGTTGTGCTTCCTGCCAATCTCCATCTTCCAATTGTTGGCTTGGAACTTTAACTCAGTGCCTGCGGGCAAGTGAATGCGTGTGTACCAATCGTGGTTGTTCTCATCCACAGTTGTGTTAACTGGGCTCATAGCAATACCCTCGCCCCAATCATTGAATGAACCATTGAGGTAAACTTTGTTGTAAGTAGTGGCATCGTCTGTCTTCGTAATGCTAATGCCCGAAGCATCGCCCGTAGCTATCGCCTTGGTGTAAACTGTAATGTTGTAAACACCTGCTACACCCGGAGCAATGTTGGCGCAACCATCATTGTTGATAACGAACTGACCATACTCCGTGCCTTGACCAATTTGGGTACCCCATTTGTCGGTGAGAGAGCCACGCAGCTTGAAGATGGCATCAGCGGGTATGTAGCCCGTCCACGAAACGGTGCCGTAACCTGTATCTTCGTCATACTTATCGCCCGTGAGATAGAGAGGCAAAGCACTTGTCGGCACTTGTTCGCCCCATGTACCATCGGCAAAGCAGCTACCAACCAAGTACCAAGTAACGGGTTCAGCTATCTCGGTGCGCTGGTAGTAAGGCGCGTAGGTCATCTTGATGATGTTAGAGTAAACGGGCTGCGTAGAAGTAGTCTGTGCACTTACACGATAGTAAACGTCAGTTGAGGCTGGCATATTGTCGGCCGTTGCGCCCGTTTCGCGTAAGAGAATGATGTCAACGTCAGCAGGAGCGAGTTTGTACTCACACTTAGTCTTGCTCTCATCGTATTCCTTTACCTCAACGCCTTCAGCAAATTGCAGTTTGCCGTCAGCAGTGGTCACTACTTCGTTGCCCGTCTTAGCTACGACGTATTGCAACTTATAGGTGGTAGCGAGTGGCATGCCACCATAGTCGGGTTGACTCCATGTGAAGGCGATAGAGTCTGTTGTATTCTTCAGATCATACGTGTTGCCCGCAAGAGCTGGCGTGTTCAGCGTAAAGGTGTCGGGCATGTGCAGCACGGGGTTAGAGTCATTGTCGTCAGCACACGAGGTGAAGCCGAGTGCTACGCCTAAGCCCAATGCCACGGTTGGTAATATATGATATAGTTTCATGGCTTTCTTTTTTAATTATGAGGGAGTTGACAAGTTAACGAGTTGACGAGTTAACGAGTAAGTTAGTTCTTTTAGTTGACAAGTTAATTCGGAAAAGATGACCTTTTAAAGTAACTTACCTGTTAACTTGTCAACTCGTTAACTCGTCAACAAAACAACTCGTCAACTAAGGATCAATTATACCCCTCGTTTTGTTTCAAGTTAGGATTGTTGCTCAAGTCAGTTTGAGGAATGGCAAATACCTTGCGGAATGAAGGGAACGACGCACCGTTTTGTTCACCACCCATGTATTCCCACTTATAGTCAGACTGACCAGCAAACTTGTTGAAACGAATCAAGTCCGTGCGGCGGCGACCTTCAAACCAGAACTCGCGTGCCCACTCCGTACAAATGTCGTCAAGTGTAGCACCTTCCAACTTTGGAGCGTGAGCGCGGTCGCGCAACTCATTTAGCATATCGTCTGCATTTGTGTTCGGGCCAGACTTACGTACCGAAGCCTCTGCGTATGTTAAGTAAGCCTCGGCAATACGCATCAAAGGTAGGTCAGTGTCGACGTAGTCAATAGCTGAAGCTTTGGCACCGTCAGAACGCACGTTGCGGAACTTCACACTGTTGAAGCATTGATCCATGTTGTCAACCTCCGTGAGGTACTGCGTATAACCCTTAGAGTAGAAGAGCGCACGATCATCATGTGCTGCACTGGTCATCTCAGCAATGCTGCTCGTCTGCGGAGGAGTAGCACCATTGAAGAAGAGGTCAACCAACTTACCCTTTACTTGAATACACTTACCCCAGCTGGTGTTCGTGCCAGAGGGAACGTCCTTGTTCATATCGTTTCTCTTGTCATAGCAACCTTGAATCAACATCTGCGTGCCACCGTCCGTCTTTGTTGTGATACCGTCTTGAATAACGGGCAATGTCATTTCATACTGAGCACCATTGGTGTTGTTATCAGCCAAGAAGAGCATCTGGTAAGGAGAGTAAACCTCACCTGTAACGGGGTTGATTTTATCCTTCTTCATCAAGTGGTAGTAACCATTATTGATTACCTTCTCAGCATACGTCATGGCATCAGTGTAGCGCTCATGGCCAGTGTACACCTCAGCATTTAAGTAAAGGCGAGACAAGAGCTGCCAAACAGCCACCTTGTCGGCGCGGCCGTAAGTGTTCTTACCCGGTTCAGCCATTTTGCTCTCGATGTCAAGCAGTTCAGACTCTACATAGTCGAAGAGTTGCTGGCGGTTGTAATACGCTGCATTCTCAGACGATACCTTCGTACAGAACGGACCTGCGCCAAAGATGTCAAGCACAGAGAGGTAGTTGTAAGCACGAATGAAGCGTGCTTCAGCCAATCGCTGCTCGTCCTTACCAATATCGTTGATGTAAGAGTTGCACAGCGTGATGTCGAAGTAGAGACGGTAGTAAAGGCCCAAGGCAAAGGAATTGTTGGCCGTGTACTTATTATACATCAACTCTTGTATACCACCATCGTTGCCTGAATAGTTCCAAGCAGCTTCGTCGCTCGTGAACTCGTTCAAGTACCATTGCATACGATAGTACTGCGTAAAGCCCTCGTTTTTCATTACGTTTGACGGAATATCAGGTTTACCCGCATTGCCCTGCTGACCAGTGAGGCTGAAAGTAGCATAAAGTTTATTGAAAAGCGCGTCATCGTTGGCCACCTGCGTTTGCTGCGGGTTGATAGGCGTAACGTCTAAGTCGCCCACACACGAAGTCAGGGTCAGACCACAAGCACAAGCCATGAGCGCTGCATAATTCTTAATATTGAATTTCATTGTAGTAGCGGTTTTGAGGTTTGGAGTTTTTAGCATAGGAGGTTATTAAGTTACCATAACCTTATAACCTTCAAACTTCAAACAATCACTTTTTAGAAGTTAAGGTTTACACCCAAGATGCAAGTGAAGGGACGTGGATAGATGTTGTTATCGTAGCCACCGTCAATCTCGGGGTCGAGACCCTTGTACTTGGTAATGGTAAATACGTTCTGAGCAGTGGCATATACACGACCCGAGATGTTGCTACGGCCGATGTGGTCGAATGAGTAACCGAGGGTGATGTTGTCCAACTTCAAGAACGAAGCATTCTGAATGAAGTAGTCAGAGCAAGAAGCACTGGCACTTGATGCCGTCCAATTCTTGGCCAACTCATAATTCAAAACGTTGTGATAAGAATTGCCTGTGTAAACACGGGTAAGGCCTGTGTTCATATTATCACCAGCCTCCACTGCATTGTAAGCGTAGTTATTCAAGCTGGCGCGGAAGCCGAGGCCTAAGTCCCAATGCTTATAAGTGAGTTTCGTGCTCAAGCCCATCGTAACGTCGGGGTCAGACTTCTTATAGAAGTAGCGGTCGCGGTTGTCGATAATGCCGTTGGCATCGCGGTCAACGAACTCGCCATAAATAGGTTGCCCCTTCTCGTCATATACCTGTTGGAATACGTAGAAAGCACTAACAGCCTGTCCCTTCTTCCATGCCTTAATCATACTGTCGGCCGTGGCTTTACCACCAGCGCAGTAAGCATTCGAAATGTAGTAGTCAGAACCTTGAGAAGCGATGAGTTCGTCAATCTTGTTCTTGTTCCAACCCAAGTTGTAAGAGATTTCCCAACCCCAGTCGGCTGTCTGAATAGGGCGAACGGTCAACATGGCTTCAAAACCAGTGTTGTGCAACGAACCAATGTTGCTCAATACGCTACTGCTGAAGTTAGAACCTACGGCTACGAAGCCCGTGTTCAAGAGGTCTGTCGTCTTGCGGTAGTACCAGTCTAAGTTAGCTGTTACGCGGTTGTTCCAGAATCCGAGGTCAACACCTACGTTGTAAGTAGTCGTCTTCTCCCAAGTCAAGTCCTTGTTATAAGCCTCAGGACGATAAGTCGAGCCGTTGCCTACAATGGGATAGAACGCACCAGCTAGATTCTGCGTATAGTTAGGCATATAGACGTAGTCGCCATAGCCATGCTCCTGCTGACCCGTGATACCCCAACCTAAGCGGAGCTTCAAGTCGGTCACGCCCTTCACATTCTTCAAGAATGATTCCTCTTTCACCTTCCATGCAAGGGCGGCTGCGGGGAAGAGACCCCAACGCTGATCCTTTGCAAAACGTGAAGAACCGTCGTCGCGGAGAGTGAAGGTGAGCAAGTAGCGATCCTTCAAACTATAGTTGAAGCGGCCAAAGAAGCTAACGAGGTAGTACTCCGTCTTGAAGAGAGAGTTCTTCTCTTTAAAGTAGTTCGGGTTAAGCAATTCACCTGGCTTCGTCAAGTGAGTAGAAGGATAGTAAACGGGGTAGCTATAGTCTGTCTCGCGGTGGAAATGTTGCCATTCATAACCCACCATGGCATCGAAGTGGTGTGCCTCGGTAAAGTTCTTAGAATATTGGGCATACATATTGAGTGAGAGGTTGTACTTATCACTCTCGTTCCAACCCTTGCTGCCATAGTACATATTGCCATAGTCAGTAGGCAAGCAAACCTTGTCGCTGTGCCCATGAGCCACTTCCATACCACCGTTTACGTGGAGACGGAGGTCTTCAAATCCGTGTACCTTATAGTCCAACTCCAAGTTGCCTTGCAATGAACGGCTCTTACCGATGTTGCTCTGATTGTTAAGTACTGCGACAGGGTTGCCTATGGCTAAGGGGTTGCTGGCGTGTGTCCACTCGCTATCGCCATAGTCGGTTGTAGCAGGCCATTGCCAGTAGCCACCGTACTCTTTCGCCTCGGGGCGGTCGTCGTAGATAGGTTTCGTGGGGTCCATGTTAATGGCTTGGCCAATGGCATCGGTGTTGGCGTATGAGGCACGCGAGTACATAAACTTACCATTCAAGTTGACCGAGAGGTGGTCTTGCAAGAAGGTCGGTGAGAGGTTGAAACTACCCGTGTAACGATTGAAGTTGGACGTCTTGAGCGTACCCTTCTGCTCTGTATAACCAAAGCTAACGCGGTAAGGCATATTCTTTACGCCACCGCTCAGCGTAATGTTGTGGTCGGTCGAAACGGCAGTGCGATAGATTTCTTTCTGCCAATCGGTGTCGGCAAAGCGATGTTCGCCCGCAGCATTGAAGTAACCGAGGTTTTTGTAATAATCAGAAGCCAACCAAGCAGCGTCGTCGGTCAGTCCAGTGCGTTGGCGAACGAGGTCTATCAACTCTTGCGCGTTGAGTACGTCCATGTACTTCGTATTCGTGCTGACTGATACGTTGCCATTGTATGAAACGCGGGGCTTCGTGTTCTTACGTCCCTTCTTCGTCGTGATGATGATAACGCCGTTTGAGGCACGTGAACCATAAATAGCCGTAGCTGAGGCGTCCTTCAATACGGTGAAACTCTCAATATCGTTCGGGTTGACGAGAGAAAGCGCATTGGGTGAGCCCTCAATGCCATCGTTGTCCATAGCCAAACCGTCGATGACAATCAGCGGGTCGTTCTTAGCGTTCAACGAAGATCCACCACGAATACGAATCGTAGCACTTGAGCCTGGTGCACCATTGTTAGAAACGACGTTGACACCTGCTATCTTACCCTGAATCATGTCCTGAGCCGAAGTCTGAAGGCCGTGATTCTTGTCGTCAGGCTTAATAGCCGTAACCGAACCCGTGAGGTCGTTCTTCTTGGCTACACCGTAACCAATGACAACGGCCTCGTTGAGCGTAGAGTTATCCTCCAATGTGATAACCACCGTGCCGTCGGCCTTGATAGTAGCTGGTTTATAACCAATATAAGCCACATGGATGTTGGCTCCAGGCTTTACGTTAATTTTAAAGTTACCGTTAGCATCTGTTTGGGTCATGGCTTTCGTACCCGGCACAGTAACCGTGGCAAAGGGCACAGCCTCGCCTGTAGTGTCTTGCACATGTCCACTAACCGTTAGCCCCTGGGCCAAAGCGCCCATCGGTAGGCTTGCTCCTGCCAGCAATAGCGACAAGAGACGTGAGTTGAGTGACTTCTTTTTCATGATATTTATTCTTAGAGAATTGTCTTTTTTCAGTTAACAAGTTAACGAGTTAACGGGTTGACGAGTAAGTTTGTTTTTTTAGTTTTTAGTTGACAAGTTAACGGGTTGACGAGTAAGTTCGTTTTTTTAGTTTTTAGTTGACAAGTTAACAAGAAAGTTACTCCTTTTAAGGTAACTTACCCGTTAACTTGTCAACTTGTTAACTCGTTAACAAAAGAACTCGTTAACAAAAGAACTCGTTAACAAAAGAACTCGTTAACAAAAGAACTCGATAACTTAGAGCGCCTTCAAGCTAATAGCAAAACCACCACCGCTGGCAGCGTGGAGCTTGAGAGTTGATTTGTTGGTGATTGTCTTCTTAGTAATGGTGTAAGCCTTCGGATTCTTATCCCATGAAGCGTTCTTAGCATCAGCGTAGATAGTAGCTTCATACTTCTTGCCAGGAGTGAGGAAGTCGAACTTGAGGTTGGCTGTGTGACCATTCTCGTCGGCTGAGCAACCTACAAACCAATTCTCAGAATGCTTGTCCTTACGAGCAATCGTTACGTAGTCGCCCGGTTCAGCTTCGAGGTAAACAGACTTTTGCCAATCAACGGGCACGTCTTTGATAAACTGGAAGGCGTCCATGTGTTCCTTATAATGTTCAGGCACGTCGGCCGCCATTTGCAAGGGACTATACATGGTAACGTAGAGAGCCAACTGGCGAGCAATCGTTGTGCGAACGCGGCTGTTGTTAGAAGGATTCATCTTTGAGCAGTCCGTTTCGAAAATGCCCGGTGTATAGTCCATCGGACCGCCAATCAAACGAGTAAAGGGAAGAATTGTCGTGTGGTCAACGGCATTGCCACCAAATGATTCGTACTCCGTACCACGTGCACTCTCGTTGCCAATCAAGTTGGGGTAAGTGCGGCAGATACCTGTCGGACGAGTAGCCTCATGGGCATTGACCATGATATGATAGTCAGCAGCCTTAGTCACGCAGTAGAGGTAGTGATTGTTCATCCACTGACCGTAGTGGTGTTCGCCACGTGGTACGATGTTGCCCACGTAGCCACTCTTTACGGCAGGATAACCATTGTCAACCATAAATTGGTAAGCCTTGTCGAGGTGACGCTCATAGTTGCGAGCCGAACCTGACGTTTCGTGGTGCATAATCATCTTAACGCCCTTTGAAGCAGCGTAAGCGTGAATGGCCTTTACGTCAAAGTCGGGATAAGGTGTAACGAAGTCGAACACGTAGTCCTTTTCATGGCCAAACCAGTCCTCCCAACCAATGTTCCAACCTTCAACCAGTACCGCATCAAAACCATTCTCTGCGGCAAAGTCGATGTAACGCTTTACGTTCTCGGTATTAGCAGAGTGCGTACCATTGGGTTTGGCGTGCGCATAATCCGTTTCGCCCAACTTAACGGTAGAGAAATCGTTGGTGTAGGCCCAAGTACCCTTATTGGTAATCATGTCCCACCAAATGCCGATGTACTTAGTAGGCTTAATCCATGAAGTATCTTTTATCTTACAAGGCTCGTTGAGGTTGAGCGTCATGCGAGAGGCCAAGATGTCGGCACCCTTTTCACCTGCGATAATGGTGCGCCAAGGTGAAGTGCAAGGGGCTTGTAAGTAGCCCTTATCGCCACGTGCGTCGGGAGTGAGCCAACTCTCGAAGGTCATCGTCTTGTCATCATAGTTGAGGTGCATCGTAGAGTAATCAATGCAAGCCGCCTCATGCAGGTTGATGTAAAGGCCGTCGGCCGACTTCATCATCAAGGCCGTCTGTACACCGCCCTCCCAAATAGGAGTCTGTGAGGAATTTTGCGTTACAGCGCTCTTCATCAGTTTGCGTATCTCGCTGAGTTTGCTCGTAACGGTCTCGTACTCTTGCGTGTCGTAGTCTCCCGGAATCCACCAAGCGGTGTGGTCGCCTGCCATGGCAAATTGTGTGTGTTCCTCCTTAATGGTGAAGTAGGTCAAGTTCTTCTGAGCGGGAAATTCGTAGCGGAAGCCGAGTCCATCGTCGAACATGCGGAAGCGTATCTTAATCTCACGTTCGTTCTTGGGTTGTGAGAGGGTGACGCAGAGTTCGTTGTAGTGATTGCGAATGTTGCTTTCTTCGCCCCAAACGGGTTGCCACGTCTCGTCGAAGGTCGTGGTCGTATGGTCGGTTTCCACGAAGCCTGTCATGAGGTCTGCCTTCTGTGCTAACTTTGAAGCATCGGCACGTGTCTTAAATTCAAAGTCTTGTGCTTTGTTGGGGTCTTCTTGCTTCAACTCCAGTCCGAGGTGAGACGGACGGATAATGTCGCGACCTTTATACTTTAAGTAATAAGTAGGGCGACCTTGCGCGTCGAGCGAAAAGTTCATCTTGAAGTTTCCGTTGGGCGATTGCAAGTCTTGCGCCATTGCCGTGAGTGAAAGGCAAGAGAGCGAGAGGGTGAAAAGCAAATTCTTCATATTCGTATGTTGTTATTTCGTGTTGGTCCACTATTTCGATTCGAGGCGTTTAAAATAATTTCGAAGCGTATAAAACAATTCCGAGGCGCTTAAAACCATTCCGAAGCGTTTAATGTTCATTAAAACATATCGTACGCTTTTGCACTTTCGACGTGGCAAAAGCACAACATAGAATGATTAGTAAGTAGAGCATATAAGCAAAATGTAAATGGTTTTATAAATTTAAAAAATCTAATCCATTGATTATCAACACTTTCTCATTTTGCTTGTAACAAAAAAATATAAATGTTATAACAAAAAAATTAAGCAATAAAGTTTCGTTTTGTAAGGCACGGTTGTCGAAAAACCGACTGAAGAAGGTGTTTTTGTGCCAGTTAGGCATTAGAAGAAAGGTGATTAGGCATTAGAAAAAAAGCTCGGTCAGTTATTAGAAAAAAGGTGGTTAGGCATTAGAAAAAAGGTGTTTAGTTGTCGTCCACAGGCCAGTGTACGTGCGTCCACAGGCCAGTGGAAACACGTACACTTGGCCAGTGGAAACATGTACACTGGCCTGTGGACGATAACTCATCACCAATAAAACTTCAATTATAAGAGCATTCCTGCTTCATAAACTGCAATTTATTAGTCTAATTGGGGGACGCGTCCTAACTTGGGGGCGACGCGTCCCCGCGTCGGCATTTGTTAGTCAAGGCTCGATGCCTTGACTAACAAATACATGAATATACATACTTTAAGTATTGCCAACTTGGGGCATCGAACCCCAAGTTGGCAATGCCGACGCGGGGACGCGTCGCCCCCAGGTTAGGACCCGCCCCCCCCCAATTAGACTGATAAATTGCAGTTCGATGTAGTCTATAATAAAAAAAACGCGAAGCGCCATAACTAACATGTTAGGCACTTCGCGTAGAATATGTAAAGAGGTGTTGTTGATACCTGTTTTAGTCAATAAAGCGTTGAGTGAGCGGTTGGAACTCTTCTATGCGGCGGTCGCGTAAGAAGGGCCACCAACGGCGAACGTTCTCGCTGCGTTGAAGGTCTATCTCAATGACGACATTCTCTTCTTCGTTGATGGGAGCACGGTGTAAGAGTTCACCTTGTGGTCCTGCTACGAAACTTGAACCCCAGAAGTCGATGCCATTCGTTTGGCTTGAAGGGTCGTCCTCATGACCTGTGCGGTTGACCGCAATGACGGGCAGTCCGTTGGCTACGGCATGACCACGCTGCACGGTGGTCCAAGCTTCGCGTTGGCGCGCTTGTTCTTCAGGTGTGTCGCTGCTTTCGTAACCGATAGCGGTAGGATAGATTAAGAGTTCGGCACCTTGCAATGCCATGAGGCGTGCTCCCTCGGGGTACCATTGGTCCCAGCATACTTGTACGCCGAGTCGGCCAACTGAAGTGTCGATAGGGTGAAAGCCCATGTCGCCAGGGGTGAAGTAGAACTTCTCGTAGTAAGCTGGGTCGTCGGGAATGTGCATCTTGCGATATTTACCAGCGATAGTGCCGTCCTTCTCAAACACAACGGCCGTGTTATGATAAAGCCCTGCTGCACGGCGTTCGAAGAGAGAAGTGACTAAGACGATGCCATGCTTTTGGGCCAAAGCACCATAGAAGTCGGTTGAAGGACCGGGAATGGGTTCGGCGAGGTCGAAGTTGTCAGTGCTTTCTACTTGGCAGAAGTAGAGCGAGTTGTGCAACTCTTGCAGTACAACCAATTCGGCTCCTTGTGCGGCTACATCGGCAATGTTCTTAGCGAGTTTTTGCTTATTATCTTCAACGCTGGCCGAGCACGTTTGTTGTATAAGGCCAACCTTTAGTGTTTTGCTCATATCTGATTGAGGCTTTTTAGCAATTAGGGGCAGGACGCTGGCCTGCGAGTAAGTTTGTTGCTTTTTACTCGCAGGCCAGAGGCCTGCCCCTCAGTTGCTATATGTGATTACTTATTGTCGTTAGTAGGAGCGGCTTGTACGATCGTAATCGTATTTGAAATGCCGTTAGAGGTAAGCGTGAGCGTACCAGTACGCTTTTCAGTGCCTTTGTTTTCCGCTACGGTGAGGTTCACCTCTTGCTTCTCGTTAGGTGTATAAACGTTCTCTTTGCCGAGCGTCTTAGGCATTACCGTGATCCACTCGTCGTTAGAGCGCAAAGTAGCACCTTCGGCGTACACGGTGAAGGTAACTTTCGGATTGGCCGAACCTGAAGTCTTGCCCGCAGCATCAACGTAGGTGCGGAAGATGTATTGTTTCTGATTGTTCACCGTAGAGATCTCGCATGAAGGAGTAGTGATGTTGAGCATGGGATATTGGCGAACTTGTGTCATCGTCGTACCAATCTTGCTAAATGTGCTCGTAGCAGACAGAAGGGCACCGCGCTCCTTGCCCGTAGTATTAGGCGTAGCGGTGAGGGTGATGCGGTCAGACTGTACGAGGTAACCAGCTTTTACCGTTTCAGAGAAGGGGGACTGTTGGCCTTTATAAGTAGCTGTCAACCAATCAGCAGCTTGAATTTGGAATGACCAGTTGTCGGTGCTGACAATGCGAGTAGAGTCGATTGTTTGGTCTGCAAACATCTCAATGCCATTGGGACGCAGAGGGTTGAAGTAAGTCGTGTGATATTCATTCGTACCACTGCTGCATGATGCAAGCGAGAGGACTAAAGCTACGGCAGCGATGCTGCTTGAAATCATCTTTTTGAGTTGCATAAGAGAGATATTTTTTGAGTTTAATAAGTTTAGTGAGTTTAATGGGTTTAATGAGTTTAATGGGTTTAATGAGTTTAATGGGTTTAATGAGTTTAATGGGTTTAATGAGTTTAATGGGTTTAAATGGGTTTAATAAGTGCAAACGCAGCTAGTAAAGGCGACCATTTGCACATTTGCACATTCTCACATTTGCAAATTAACCAAGCATTTGCACATTAACCAAGCATTTGCACATTCTCACATTTGCACATTAATCACATTCCCCGAAGGGGCTAGTACCATTCTACATTTGTAGAGTAAGCGCTGCGCTTCTCCCACTTGAGGGCGTCGGCCAATTCGGAGGCGCGAGCACGGAAGGTGAAGTTGTACGATGTGTAAGGCTTCAGTACGACAGAGGCCGACATCTCGAAGCAGTGAAGGTCGCGCGAGAGAGAAAGCGTAGTCATTGAGAGTTTGTGCATCTCAAAGTCGTAACCAGAAGAGAAGGTAATGTTCCACCCGTCAGCTATGCGCACGTAACCCGACGCATTGAGCGTCTGCGTAAACGAGAAGGGGTAACGCATACGGCGCACATTGATCTGCTTGCTGCGATCCTCCGCCATGGTGATGCCGTAAGAGAAGGTGATAGACCAAGGAATGTTGAAGGTGAGGTAGCCGTCCTGGTCGACCTTCGCCTTCTCCTTCTTCTTGCTACCGCCCGAGCGTGCCTCCTTAATGTCGGGGTCGATGTTAGCATCTTCTACGTCGAGGTCGTCGTCGGTAGAGGTGGAAGTGGTGCTCGACGTGTCCGACTTGCGGCGGCCGTGCAACATATCCATCCACTTGCCCCACGTCTGGTTATTAAACGTGTAGGAAAGGCTTTGCGACATACCTTGGAAACGGCCGAAGCGTCCGTAGCTCCATTCCGTGCGGTCGGAGGTGACCACCTGTCCGTTTTCGTTAAACTTATAAGCGTAGGTGGCAAAGACAGCCGCCATAGAGAACGTTTTGTTCTTGCCCAACTTAAGGCGCAGGCGCGTGCTGAGGTTGCTCCAAGGCTGCGTCTTGGCCGCCATGTTGTACGATAGTGAAGCCGAAAGTTCGTCAATGAGCGAAATCTTCTTGAAACCTGTAGAGTCGCGGTCAGACTTCACCTTCATCTCGAGATTGTTCGACACCGACATCGAGATAAGTCCCTGCTTCGTGCCAGAAGGGTAACCATAGATGCCGCCAGAGTAGGGCGAATAACTTACGCTCTGCACATTGCCCATAGGGTCGATGCGGTCGTAGTGTTTGGTGTAACCATAGCGTGAAGTGGTAAAGTCGGGAGCGTAGCTAAACGTGACCGAGGGCTTGAACACGTGGCGAATGGCTTGTATCTTCTTGCCACCGAAGAACTTCAACGGTTTGTAGAAGCCGTAAAGTGTTGTATTGGCCGTTACGCCCACGTTCCAATCATAGAGGTTGTAAAAGCCGTAGGTCGTGTCGCGCAACTCTTGCTGCAACTGTCTGTCCCACGAGCGGTTGACGCGTGAGGCGTACATGATATCGCGGAAGTTGAAGTTGGGCGAAATGTTGATGTACTTAAAGAGTTGGAACGTTGCGTCAATGGGAATGCGGTGTTGCAAACCGTTGCGCCAGTCCTTAATCAAATTTGACTTAAAGAGTTTGTTCTCCTTGGTCGTGATGGAGTTAGACATTTGGCCCGTATACGACATCGAAATCTTCTCGTACCAACGTTCCTTGCCCGCAGCATGTTTGCGGCGGAAGGGGTAGAAGCGTGCCAATGAGATGCTCACATCGGGGAGCGTCATGGCAATGGTAGAGTTACGCATGTTTTGCGTGAGGTTGACAGAGGCTGCGATACTCAGGCCAATGTTGCTAAACGTATGGCCAAAGCTAACCGAACTGGCGCGCGTACTCTGCGTGTACGACAAAGGATTGTAGCGGCTGTCTAAATTTTTGCGTTCATAATTCTCAGAGGCAAAGTTGACGCGTGCTGAGAAAGAGGTGTTAGGAGCCGCCTTTGAGTCCTTCGAGTGCGACCACTGCAACTTCAAACTCTTTGTTACCGAATAGTCAGGCATGTTCTTATCGCCTTCGACGGTGCGAATATAGCTAAAATAAAGATTACCCCGATAGCGATAACGTTTATTATAATTTGTTTCAGCACTTACACCCCATGACCCCTTGGTGTAAATCTCGCCCAATAGTTTGAGGTCCATGTAGTCGTTGATAGCCCAATAGTAACCACCATTGTGTAGGTAGAAACCGCGAGCTGTCTCGTCGCCATACGAGGGCATGATAAAGCCCGAGGAATACTTCTTATTAAAGGGGAAGAAACCGTAAGGAATGGCCAAGGGAAGGGGCACGTCCTCTACTACTAAGTGAGCTGGACCGAATACCACCTCTTTGCCTGGGCGTACCTTGGCACGTGAGAGGGCTAAGTAGAAGTGAGGATGTTTGGCATCACACGTGGTGTAGCGGCCGTGTTCAAGATAAAGTGTGCCGTCAGCGGAGCGTTTTGACTTCTCGCTCACCATAAAGCCGTCGCCTTGGCGTGTGGCAACATTCTGAATGAATCCCTTCTTCGTCTTGAAGTTGAACGACATGCGTTCACTATTATATTCGTCGCTACCTTGGTGATAAACAGGCTTTTCGGCCAATCCGCCTTCGGCTGTAGAGTCAGGACGCGCCTCGGCATGCACAAGGCTTGAGTCCATGTTCATCGCTATCTTGGCAGCCGTAAGTTGCATATTCTGATAGTTCACCTGCGCCTTGCCGTATAAATAAGCCAATCCCGTAGCGGCATCGTACACCATAGAGTCATTCGCTTGATATTCAACGGGCGAGTCGATGCCCGGTTTGTGCTTCACCGTGTCCACCTTCACCGAATCATGGCGCAGCGAGTCGCTTTGCAGCGAATCGGTGAGTAGGGTAGAAGTGGTGTCTTTGGGTAATCGCGGACGCAGCGTAGGCGTTGATTTTTGCGGTGTAGCGTTAGAGTCGGCTACAAGTACAGAAGCCGATGCTGCACCATTGTGCGACATCGGCAAATGCAAATGGCTGGCCACGACGCAGAGTGTGGTCAGCAGTGAGAGTAGAATGAGTGAAAAAAATCTCATGCTCACGAGTTATTCAGTCAAGTCGGTCGGAGCGGCAGCAAGGAGCTTTGCTTGTGCTGCTTGGTGAAGGCTTTCGTCGTACCACTCGGGTTCGAAGCGTTTCACCCAAGTCCAAAAGATACAAACGCCGTCGAGTCCAAACTTTTCGAGGCTTCGTGCGGTGTCGTTTACCGACCGTTCACGTTCGGGGTGACTTTTAGAGTAAAACTTATCAGCATAGCAAATCACCTCCTCTTCGAGTGTACGAGGACGATAGTCGCCAGGGGGGAGCGGCAGTTCACGTTGGTGGATAACGGCTTCAGTCAGTCCAGTGCCCGTATGTCGTTCGCAAACGCGTGCCACGCGTTCCAATCCTTCTTGGCGCATCAACTGTCCGCCCAAGTAGCCGTGCATCAGGTAGTGTTCTGTGCCGTGGCAGTGAATGGCGGGTGCGTCGGTTAAGAAAATGCCAATGTCGTGTAGCATCGCCCCTTGTTCTACAAACTGTGCGTCGAACGGCAGTTCGGGGTGAGCCGCTACAATCTTTAGAGCGCGCTCCTTTACTTGATTGCTATGAAAGATAAGCAATTTGCGTAGCGGCTCATTGTCGGCATAATACTTATTAATAATGTCCAAAGGATTCATTGCTTGCTTTTTGGGTGCAAAGTTAGTGCAAACCGAATGCTATGCAAAGCAAAAAAATATATTTTTTGCTTTGTATAGCTGAGGTGCCGCCTAACTTGCGAAGAAAGTTAGTGCAAGGCGAGCGCAATACAAAACAAAAGTCTGAAAGACTTTAGTTTTTTAGATCGGAAGAGCGTCGTGTAGGGAAAGAGTGTAGATCTCGGTGGTCGCCGTATCATTAAAAAAGTGAAGAGTAAGGTGTGTGTGTGGTGCGGTACGGCGAATAGGACAGCT
>ENA-UPWO01000159-UPWO01000159.1-human-gut-metagenome-genome-assembly--contig:-NODE-159-length-44609-cov-20.944332_pt1 | contig 44609 bp, 46 predicted proteins | sample MGYA00250056_ERZ773388 | MGnify/ENA primary metagenome ERZ773388 (study PRJEB29103, sample SAMN06112004) | human gut metagenome | biome: human gut; feature: ankylosing spondylitis patient; material...
TTTGTACAGACGGTGACGTTCAGGCGGCTTTGCCCCCCGAAAGAGCTGTCTGACGGTCAAAGTGAATCCTCTGTCTTTAGACAGAGGAGCTTCAACAATTGTTTTCCGGTGCTGCCGCATGGGGCTTGTGTTTTGGCTTCAGCGTCCGTCCACGGCTCATCAGGAATCTCAGGGCCTGACGTGGCGGTTGCGGGCGGGGTTTCGACTGCTTTGAGCGGTTCGACGGCTTTGGGCAAACTGCTTTGGCTGCGCAGCACCGAGATTTCCGCCTTGAGTTCGAGCACGATTTTCTGAAGGTCAGTGACGACCCGTGTCAAAAGGGCGAGTTGAGCCTTCACGTCTTCCATGACGCATCTCCGGGAGCTTCAGGATTTTTCGAGTATATCCGAAGGCTCTCGACAATCCTTGAGCTGTCTGAAGAGGAGGGGAGCCTTCCTGATGCACGAACTCCGGTTTTCTTTTGCCTTTAGGCAAAGGTTTCGCATTTTCCAAGCTTGAAATCAGACTTGAAGCCTCCATATAGTCCTCAGAGAGAGGTGCGGGGCGCCCGAAAGGGTGCCGCACAGGCACTTCTCCGAATGCACACCGCCATGGTCGACGGCAGAAGACAATGAAGGAAAACAAAATGCTGCTTCCGTCTGTTTTTGGTGAAGACCTTTTCGATGAAACGTTCCCGTTCGCCGGCATGACCGATCGTCACGGTCATGACAAGCTCTTCGGCAACCGCGCCGGCCGTCTGATGAAGACCGACGTGCGCGAAGGTGAAAAGAGCTGGGAGCTTGATGTTGAGCTTCCGGGCTTCCGCAAGGAGAACATCAGCGCCACGCTCAAGGACGGCTATCTGACGATCAGTGCCGAAAAGGCCGTTGAGGAGACGCAGGAGGCTGAAAGGAAGGGCCAGTGCGTTCGCTGCGAACGCTGGTCCGGCGCTCTGAGCCGCGCGTTCTACGTGGGCGAGGGCGTGACTGAAGAAGACGTCAAGGCGAAGTACGAAAACGGCGTCCTGAGCATCTCGATCCCGAAGAAGGAGGCGATCGAAGCCAAGGCCAAGAAGATGATCGCCATCGAATGAGGTCATTCCTCTGGTTTTCGTCGATGCATTGACGCATGAATGAGACGCGGGCGTCTTCCTGATCGGAAGGCGCCCGCTTTCAGTCATGCGGATTGTGCTTATCGGATGATGAGCAGCGGCACGGAGCTGTTGGCCGCGATCTTCTGGGCGGTGGAGCCCATGAGCGCGGAGCGCAGGTTGCCGTAGCCGTGCGAGCCCATGACGAGCAGGTCGAGCGGCGTGTTTTCGGCGTAGTCGGCGATCACTTCGCCGGGGTTGCCGTCAAGGCGCACGGGGCGCGGCTTGATGCCTTCGACCTCGAACTTGGGCAAGAGGGCGGCCATTACGGCGTCGAAGTGCTGGCCGCGAAGCTGGACCATGTCGGCGGCGGCCGTCGGGCTCGACATCATGCTTGCCATCGAGGAGAGGCCGATCGTATGGGTGGAGCGGCCCGCGTTGAGAAGCTCGTAGCGGGTTTCGGAGCCGAAGAGCGCGCGGTTCTTGAGCACGAAGTCCACGGCGCGCTCGCCGTATTCGGAGCCGTCGCAGGCGATGCCGATGCGAAGAAGCGACGTCCCCTCGGGGAGCTTGTCGCGCAGCATCAGGATCGGACGGTGGGTGTGGGCGAGAACGGCGTTCGAGACGGAGCCGAAGAGGAAGCTGCTCACGGCGGAATGGCCGCGGATGCCCATGATGATGAGGTCGGCGTCGACGAGGTCGGCTTCCTTCACGATCTCCTCGGCGGGAGAGCCGACGGCGTAGTGCATCTCGATGTTGAGCTTCGTGTCGCCGAGCAGGGCGCGCACGGACGCGAAGAGGCTTTCGGCTTCCTCGGCGTAGTAGTCCTTGATCGTGAGCGGCTCGAGGCTCGTGATCATGCGCTGCGGCACGGGATGCTGCGAGAAGAAGATCGTGATCTTCGGAGCGGCGCCGAGCAGGTCGGTGCGGGTGGTCAGGAATTCAACGGCGCGCAGGCTGTGTTCGGTGCCGTCGACGGGAACGAGAATGTTCATAAGTTTACCTCCAGTGTCCTCTTCGCCTCTTCTGCGGACCGCCGACAGGCAGGCCCTGAGCGAGGGACCTCATATGGATATCATGCCTGCTTTTTTTGCTCTTGTGTGAAAAACGCCGCCATTTTGCGCATTCGCTTCTCATTCCCTGCGGGAAAGGCGTATTCAGGCAAAGACGCAGCGTGCCGGAGGCGGATTTCGATGCAGGGGAAATCCCGAGGGCCGAAGACGCAGGAAGGGCGCCCGTCCGAATGGTCCGGGCGCCCTTTCGCGTTCATGTCGGGTGCCTTGGCTGCGTCAGTTTTCGACGGCCTTCTGCGCGGGCATGTTGCCGAGGATCCAGTCGAGGAAGCCGCCCTTGTTGCGCGAGCAGACGAGGACCTTGCCCGTGCCGCGGAACTTGAGCACGACGCCTTCGCCCGTCGTCTGGCTGTTGACGAGCTTGCCGAGGAAGCCGCTTTTGCCCGTGTTGATGCTCAGGTCGTAGCTCAGGCGTGCGTCCCAGGCGACGAGGTGGCCGTTGTCGACCGTGATCGGGCGCTCGGGCGTGACGTCGAGCTCGCGGATGGAGCCGAAGCCCGAGACGGCGATGCGGCCGCTGCCCTCGGTGCCCATCACGAAGAAGCCGCCGGAGTCGCCGAGCAGCGCGCGGCCGATTCCCTGGGACTTCGTCGAGAGTTCGACGCCCTCGGTGCAGGCGAGAAAGGCGCCGTCCGAGAGCAGGTACTGCGCGGGACCCACGTCGAGGATGCGCACGTCGCCGGGAAGGTTCGGCGCGAGGAGCACCGTGCCCGCCTGGTCGTCCGCCTCGATCCTCTGCTGGAAGAACGTCTCGTCGTTCATGAACTTGCGTGCGATCGAGCCCATGAGGCCGCCGCGGGTCTTTCCCTTGAGGGAGAGCGCCGTGTCCATGGCAACCATGGCGTTCGACTCGGCGAGAATCGCCTCGCCCTTCTCAAGCTTCACCGCAAGGAGCGGATCGATTCCGCCCGTAATCTCAAAAGCAGCCATCTCGTGGTCTCCGGAAGTGATTCGATGATCATGCAATTATAGAAAGCCGGCCTTCGCCGCCATCCCCTGCGTCACATTCCGAAAAGGCTTTTTCTTTTTTTCCGCCTTCGGGAGGGCGCGGCGGGAGAACGAATCGAAGGACAAGCCGAAGGACGATGGGCGGGAAAAAGGATGGGCCGCGTCCTTCCCATGAAGGCCGCGGCCCCTTAGGACCGGTAGTCAGCCGGCGGCTAGCCGAGCTTCACCGCCATCTTCGCGGCATCCATGTGCCTTGCGATGTAGCGGATCTTCGGATGCGTGCCCGCAGCTTCGTTCATCGGGCGGGCGGCCTCGATGAGTTTTGCGGTTTCGGGCGTCGGGTTGTCGTAGTCGACGAGCGTCATGGCGTGGATGCCGCAGGCCTCGACGCAGGCCGGTAGCAGGCCGCGCTCGGTGCGGTGCACGCACAGCGTGCAGTGCTCGGCCTTGCCCGGCGTGCGCTCGGTGTGAGGCTTGGCCGGACGCACGACGAGCGGCTGCTTGTCGCCGAAGTAGCTAGTCCTGCCTTCGGTGTTGAAGACGGGAACGTCGTACGGGCAGGCATTGGCGCACATCTTGCAGCCGATGCACTTCTGCTGGTCGACGAGCACTTCGTCGTGCGGGCCCTTGTGGATCGCCTTCATCGGGCAGACCTTCATGCAGGCCGGATCGTCGCAGTGCATGCAGCTCATGCGGAACCAGTTGATGACGTTGTCGCGGACGTTTTCGTCGCGCTTGATCTTTTCCCAGAAGATGCCGGGAGCGACCTGGTTTTCTTCCTTGCAGGCGACCGCGCAGGCAAAGCACCCGGCGCAGCGGTCGACGTTGACGATGATGCCGTAACGGGACATGGTGAACCTCCTTTATGCCTTTTCAACGCGGATGCAGACGTCATTGCAGCACGGGTAGCCCGAGATCGGGTCCCAGTTCTTGCGCGGAATGAGCGGCTGCGTTTCCTGATCGCCGCGCCAACCGTACTGGGCGTCGATGAGGCCGGGCTGGCAGAGGATCGTCACGCGGACCTTGGCACGCACCTTGTGGTCGCAGTAGGGCGAGACGAGCTAGACGCCGTCGCCTTCCTTGATGCCGAGCTTTTCGGCGTCCTTCGGGTGCATGTTGATCGTGCTCTCGGGTTCGAGCTCAAGCAGGTAGGGCTGGTCGCTACGGGTCTTCGAGTGCGTGATGTACGGGCGCCTCGTGCCGTTGAGGAGCTTGAACGGATATTCGGCCGTGGGCTTGGGCGGCTCGACGTAGACGGGCAGGCCGGGGAAGCCGTGCTTGGCCTGAAGGCTCGCGTCGAGCTCGATCTTGCCCGACGGCGTCCTGAAGCCGGGCTTGCCGTCGAAGCGCAGAAGCGCCTTCTCGTGCTTGCCGGTCGTCTGCGGCGGGAAGAACTCCACGGTCTGCAGGTTCGGAAGCACGCCCTGCTGCTTTTCATACGTGACGCCCCAGTCCTTTAGGATCGAGTCGCAGGCCTTGACGGGATCGCCGTGGAAGAAGGTCTCGGGGTCGCAGACGGCGGCGCCGATCGTGCAGGCGATCTTCCAGTCCTCCCAGACTTCGCCCTGAGGCTTCACGGGACGGCGCACGCTCACCTTGCGGCCGTGCACGCCGAAGGGCGCGTAGCGCTCGAAGTTGAGGGCGGCGGGCAACACGATGTCCATGTCGTGATGCGTTTCGTCACGGTAGAAGTTGTCGGCGGCAAACGAGAAGTCGACCTTCCTGATGGCCTCCTGATACTGTTCGGGCGAGGGCCAGATGAGGGCGTTCATGCCGAAGCCCGCGAGCGCGATGACGGCGCTCATGAGCGAGGTGGGCACGCTCGCGACCGTCTCCATGATGGGATTGACGTAGCTGTAGCAGGCGAAGAAGCCGCCGTTGCCGAGGCCGATGGCGCCGAGCACGAGCCAGGGCGTCAGGTGTCCGAGAAAGCGGAACTGGGCCCTGAAGCCCTTGTTGGGTAGGGCGGGCACATGGGGCATCCAGAGCCTGAGCGCCAGAATGAGGAGGAGCGCCGCACAGGCCACGACGGCGAAGGTGGCGCGCCACGAGAGCGACCACGCGAGGAAGCTGCCGAGCGGCACGCCGACGAGGTTGGCGATCGTCATGCCCGTGACCATCAGGCAGACGTCTCGCGAGGCCTGGCCGGGCGCCGCGAGACTGATCGCCACGATGGCGCCCACGCCGAAGTAGGCGCTGTGCGGAAGGCCCGCGATGAATCGTGCGGCGAGCATCGACCAGTAGTCGAAGGCGAGGGCCGCGAAGAGGTTTCCCGCGAAGATCAGGCTCGCCAGGAGGTAGAGCATGCGCGAGAGCGCGATGCCGCGCGCGGCGACCACCATGACGGCGACGCCCGCACACACGCCGAGCGCGAGGGCGAGAAGGTGTCTGGGCATGTTGCTGCCTTTTTGGCCGGCGTGCGTGCGCCGTGCCTTTGGTGCGTTTGTTGTATTGACTGAGGCTTAGGGAAAACCCGGGTGCGGATTGTAGCGCGAAACGCCGTGACACATCGGGGCGGCAGGCGTTTTGAGAAGGGAAAAACGAAAGAACTCCCGCCTGCAGGGCAGACGGGAGTTCTTGGAGGCCTGCAGGACGCCGTCCCTGAGGACGGCGCCTTCAGTCATCGGCTTGAGTCCGATTACTTCTTGGCCTTGTCGGCGGCAGCGGCCTGCATCGCGTAGATGTAGGACTGCTGGCCGGCGATGCGGCCGAAGGTCACGATGTCGGCCTGGGCGTTACCGCCGAGGCGGTTGCCGCCGTGGACGCCGCCGGTGATTTCACCCGCAGCGAAGAGGCCCGGAACGACCTGGCCCTTGGTGTTGTAGACCTGGGTCTTGGAGTCGATCTTGATGCCACCCATGGTGTGGTGGACGGCCGGCGTGACCATGATGGCGTAGAACGGAGCCTGATCGAGGTTGCGCGGCATGTCGGCGCGGCCGAAGGCGTCCTTGCCGGCAGCCTTGCCCTTCTTCCAGGCGTCGATGGAGGCCTGGAGTTCGGCGGCGGGAACGCCCATCTTGCCGGCGACTTCTTCAATCGTGGCGCCGGAGACGCAGTAGGACTGCTTGATGTACTTGTTCGTGGCCTTCAGGGACTTCTGCATGTCGGAGTCGAAGAAGAGGTAGGCCACGCCGTCCTTCTGCTTGAGGATGGCGGCGGAGACCGCGTCGCGGGTGTTGAGCTCGTTGAAGAAGCGCTTGCCGTCCTTGTTGATGAGGATGGCGCCGTTGCCGCGAACGGCTTCGGTGATCATTTCGCCGACTTTCGGCACCACGGTCGGGTGCGTCTGGATTTCGGTCATGTCGATGAGCTGGGCACCGGCCTTTTCAGCGAGGACGAGGCCGTCGCCCGTGGCGCCCGGATGGTTCGTCGTGGCGAAGCCCTTCAGGCGGGGCACGTACTTGGAGACGAGGTCGTTGTTGGCACCGAAGCCGCCGGCGGCGTCAACGACGGCCTTGGCGTGGATCGTGTAGGTGCCGTCCTTCTTGTTCGTGACCTGGATGCCCGTGACCTTGCCGTCCTTCATGAGGATCTTCGTGGCCTGCGTGTTCATGCGCATGTCGATCTGGCGGGCCTTGGCGGCATTGTAGAGGGTCTTGACGACTTCAGGACCGACGAGGGCGCCGCCGGTCGGGCGGTGCGTGCGGGGCTGGGAGGCGCCGGCCATCAGGCCGACGTCGCGCAGGTCGCCGCCGAGGGCGAGGAGCCATTCGACGGAGCCGGCAGCGCCGGAAACAAGCGTGCGAACGAGTTCGGGATCGTTCTTCCAGTGACCGCCCTTCATCGTGTCGAAGTAGGCGATTTCAACGGAGTCCTTCGTGCCCTTGGCCTGCTGCAGGGCCGTGCCGGCAGCATTGAGACCGCCAGCGGCGCGAATCGTGTTGCCGCCGGGCATGCCCATCTTTTCAACGACGACGACCTTGGCGCCGAGGTTGGCGGCTTCCACTGCGGCGGAAAGGCCTGCGCCTCCCGCGCCGATCACGGCGACGTCGACGGTGATGTCTTCGGCAGCCTGAACGCCGGAAACGCCGAAGGCGGCGGCGACAGCAGTGGCAACCAGAATCTTCTTCATGGAAAGTTCTCCTATCTCAAGTCTTCCGAACCCCCGCCGGTCTTCTTCGGACCTCTCCTAGCGGGCATTCGGGAAATTGTGTGCCGGACAACAGGTCCGGCTTTTTTTCCAGCCCTAAATATAGAGGAGAGTCCCATGTTAAGACGCCCTGAAATTTGCCGTAACGCAAACGTTTGCAATAAAGCGCACTGAGAGAGGGAAGAAGAGGAAAAAAGTGCCGCTTTCAATAGGTTGAAATACCCATATAGAGGTAGGTTAGATCCCTTATTTAAATGGGCGGGCGGCGGGTGGAATGATGTCGGCGCGAGGAGCTTGCGCAGAATGCGGGTGCATTTGATGATAGGGGGAAACGTGGTCAGGTATACCCTCTGAGTGGTAGTGTTGATGGGGCTTTCCCCGAGTGGGTAAACCCGTTTGGCAAAAGACCCAATGGTACTGATCGGACGGGGCCCTTATGATGAACTGCATGAAGACGGACAGTCGAGGGCCGGCCAATGCCGCGCGTCCCCGCAAAAACGGCGTTTCAGGCATGTGTTCCGGACCAGCTGCCCCCAACTAGGCCTTTCATCGGCGTTCTGCTCCCCGATCCGTCAAGGAGAAACCATGCACAAGATCCCCACCGACGCCTTTGACATGCTCGTCACGCTTGAAAAGCGCCCCTTTGAACGCGCGGGTCGCGAAGTGGTCGTGCGTCTTCTCGACGAGACGCTCCCCGATGGCACGAAGCTCGTCGCCGCCTCCGATCCCTCCTATCCGCCCGAGCTTGCCGCCCTTGAGGAGCATCCCGCCGTGCTCGTGCACGAAGGCGACCTGTCGCTCACCGAGCGCCAGCTGCGCGTCTCGATAGTGGGTTCGAGGGATGCGTCCGACTCAGCCCGCGCCGATGCGCGTCGCGTCGCCCGCGAGCTTGCCGCACGCGGGGCCGTCGTCGTCTCGGGGCTTGCCGCAGGCATCGACACCGCCGCCCACGAGGGCGCGCTCGAGGCGAGGAGTCCGTCGGGCACGGTCGGGCGCACCATCGCCGTCATGGGGACGCCGCTCTCGCAGCCCTGGCCGCCCGCCAACGCGCGCCTTGCGCGCCGCATCGCCGAATACGGCCTGCTCATCTCGCTCGCCCCTCAGGTGAACGGACTCTCGTTCACGGACGAGGAGCGCGCGGAGAGCCTTCGCGCACGCAACCGCGCGATCGCGGCCCTCGGGCTCGGAAGTCTGGTGATGGCGGGAAAGGAGGGCTCGAGCACCCTGCGCGAGGTCGCGTTCTCGCTCGAGCTTGGACACCCCGTGCTGCTGTGGCACTCGATCGTCGAGGAGGGCGAGCCGTGGGCGATCAGGCTTCTTGAGAATCCTCCCCTCGATTCGCATGGACGCCCGCTCGTTCAGACGGTTTCGTCCGCCGCGGACGTGGAGGAGGCGCTGTCGCCCTGGAGCACCGTCTGGTGGCTTTGATGGGAGGACAAGGAGGGAAGAGGACGGGGCCTCGCCGGAGGTCCCTGAATCGGAAGGAAAAAATCTATTTTACTATGAAGGACCCGCAGTAATAAACCCGTCCGTTGGCCTTTCCTGACGTGCCGCAAGAACCGTTCAAAGAAGGGGCTTGAGTGCGGATGCTTGTTCTATGATGATTCAAGCAAGCACTTGCGCTTCTCTCTCGAGCTCCCGTGTTGCATCATTACCTCCTGGCTCAACCGGTGAAGCTCGCGCAATATGAAGCTTGCTGTTTCCCCGCAGTGCGGCAGGCCCAAGCCTCTTCCCGTAGCCCGCTGCGGGTTTTTTTGTCCCGTGCATTTCCGCACGGCCCGCCAAAACACAACAACACTGCACAACGCACAACAGGCCCTCATCATGACCTTCTCCGTCTGGCTCACATTCCTCGGCGCGAGCCTGCTGCTTTCTGCCGCTCCCGGTCCCGACAATCTCTTTGTGCTCGCGCAGAGCGCCGTCTACGGCGTGCGAGCGGGCGTCACCGTCGTGTTCGGCCTCATGACCGGTCTGGTGCTGCAGACGTTCTTCGCGGCCTGTGGCCTTGCAGCCGTCGTCGCGGCCGTTCCTGCACTCTTCATGGCGATCAAGCTCGCGGGCGCCGCCTATCTTCTTTATCTTGCCTGGGGTGCATGGACCCACGCGGCCGATCCCGTCGGCACGGAGCGCGCCGTCGAGCTCTCGCCCGTGCAACTCTGGCGCCGCGGCCTCATCATGAACATCACGAACCCGAAGGTGCAGATCTTCTTCCTTGCCTTCTTCCCGCAGTTCGTCGCACCCGGCACGACGGGCTGGGCTCTGGTCCTTCAGATGGTCGTGCAGGGCCTCACCTTCATCCTCGCCACCTTCGTCGTCTTCTCGGCCATCGCCTGGGCGGCGGGCGCTGCGGCGAAGAAGCTGCAGAGCCCCGCATTGTCGCTCTGGCTCAACCGCGGCAGCGCTGTGCTCTTCCTCGCGCTCGCGGTCTTCACGGTTCTCTCCTGAGGGCGGGTTTTCCAAAGCCTTCGTTCCCAAAAGCAAAGAACGGGAGCCGGCTCCGAGTCCGCTCCCGTTCTTCATCCCTGTATTTCGGGCGCCTCATCGTGCGCCGGAATCATTCATCACCAGCAGGCGCGGCCGCCATGGAACCCGAAGCCGTGACCGAAGCCGAAGCCGCAGTCGCCCCGGTCGTGATCGCGGTGGCCGTATCCGCGGCCGTCGAACATGTGGCGACCTTCGCCGATGCCGAATTCGTCGGCGGCGACCACCTTGCCCGTCTGCGCGTCCACGAAGGTGTGGACGTTCGTGCCGTCGTCCTTCACCACGCGGACGTCCAAGACGGGACCGTATTCGCGCGGCTCATGTGCAGGCAGGCGGGCGGAGCGGGTCTGTCCGCCGTAGGCCTCTTCGGCCGCAGCAGTTGCGGCGCTCATGCCAACCTGCGGCTGCGCGTTTTCCGTGATCTGCGGGACGGATGCGGGGGCGGCGTCGACGGCTCAGGCGGTGGTGGCGGCCGTCATGGCGGCAGCGGCGAGAATGGCGGCAGTGGTGTTCTTGATCTTCATTGTCAAAACCTCTTCAAACAGTTGCAGTTGCCGGTGCGCGGGAGAGCGGCTCGCTTGCCGCGGCGCACTGTTCGAATCGGACTGAAGTCTAAGAAGTGAAAATTAGCGCAGACATGGGCGGAACTGAGGACTTCCTATGTCAGTGCAACGATTTTTTCAGACAAAAAGGCACCCGCAGGCGTCTTGTCCTGCGGGTGCCTCAAAAAGATATCTCGGATCGGGAGATCCTGAGAAGGACTTGTGCGGGCGTCAGATGTTGCGCTCGACGAAGGCCTTGAGCTCGCCCGGCGTCTTCACCTCGACGATCCGGTCGACTTCCCTGCCGCCCTTGAGCGCGACCATCGTCGGGATGTGCTGCACGGCGTACTTCGCGACGACCTGCGGATTCTGCTCGGAGTCGCAGGAGGCGAAGACGGCGCGTTCGGCGTTGACAGCCGCGAGCTGCGTGAAGAAGGGCTGGGCGCGGCGGCAGTCGGGGCACCAGCTCGCGCCGATGGCGAGAATCACGGGCTTGTCGGCTGCAATCACGGATTCGACGTTGGCGTCGTTGACCATCACGATGTCGTTCATGAGAATTTCTCCTTCAAGAGGACGGGAGCCTTCGGGGCGGCGGGTTCGCCTGCCTCCGGGATGCCGTCGTTTGATTTGTTAGATGTATCCTATCATGCCCCGTCTGCTAATTGCAAGCGTTTTCCGCTTGCGGGACGCGACTGTGGGACGTAAGACATCTTTTGTAACCGCGTTGCAGGCGTTTAGACGCTGTTTCTTGTGAAGAAGGCAGGGCGCCAGCAGAAGTTTTCGTTTGCGGGTGCCCTTTTTCCATAATCCAAAAACATTTGGAATATTCGTGCGTGGTCCATGGTTCTTCAGGCCGTTCGCGTGGTGGCCTTGAAGGGGGCGGCGGCGCTGCCGAGGGCCTTGAGCATGGCGTCCCTGTCGCCGAGGTGTTCGGAGACGATCTTCACGAGGGCGGAGCCCACGATGACGCCTGCGGCGCCCGCTTCGAGCGCGCGCCTGACGTGTTCGGGCGTGGAGATGCCGAAGCCGAGCAGGGCGGGCGGGGCCTTGGCCCTCTCGAGGTCGCGGATGATGCGCTCTGCGGGCGTGCCCGAGGCGTGGTCGGTGCCGGTGATGCCGACGCGCGAGAGCAGATAGGTGTATCCGCTCGTGAGTCCCGCGATTCTTGCGACGCGCTCGTCGGAGGCGTTGGGCGGCACGATGGCGACGAGGTGCAGGCCCGCCTCGCGGGCGGCCTCGTCCCATTCGGGCTCGCCCTCGCGCATGCTCGTCGGGAGGTCGGGAATGAGCACGGCGTCTGCGCCCGCGTCGGCGGCGGCCTGCATGAAGCGCCTGACGCCGGGGGTCGCGACGAGGTTGATGTAGAGCATGAGGCAGACGGGCGTCTCGGGATGTGCGGTCCTGAACCTGCGCAGTACGTCGAGGCAGCGTGCGGGCGTGGCGCCGTTGGCGAGGGCCCTGTCGGCGGAGGCCTCGACGACGGGGCCGTCGGCGCACGGGTCGGAGAACGGGATCCCGAGCTCTAGCGCGTCGGCGCCCGAGGCGACGAGCGTTTCGAGAACGGCGAGCGAGGTCTCGGGATCGGGGTCGCAGAGGTTCACGAAGGGGACGAATGCGCCCTCGCGCCTTTGGGCGAGTCGGGCGAAGAGGTTTTCAAAGCGTTCGGTCATGGCGTCTCTCATTCAGCAGTGTTTCCGTTGTGTGTTCCGTAGTCTTTTTCCGCATCTCAGTCGGCGTAGGCTCCGAGTGCGTCGGAGCTGAGGCGGCCGTCCTTCAGGCAGCCGTCGGCCTCGAGCCTCGCGGCCACCTGGAAGATGTCCTTGTCGCCTCGGCCCGAGAGGTTGACGACGAGCTTCTGTTCTTTTTCAGGTTCCGCGCGGGCCATCTTGAGCGCGTAGGCGAGGGCGTGGGAGCTTTCGAGCGCGGGGATGATGCCTTCCTTGAGGGAGAGTTCGAGGAAGGCGCCGAGGGCTTCGCGGTCGGTGACGCTCACGTACTCGGCCCTGCCCGTGTCCTTGAGGTGGGCGTGTTCGGGGCCGACCGACGGGAAGTCGAGGCCGGCCGAGATCGAGTACGACTCGTTGATCTGGCCTTCGGGCGTCTGCATGTTGTAGGAGCGCGCGCCGAAGAAGATGCCGAGCTGACCCTCGCCGAGCGTGACGCCGTGCTTGCCCGAGGCGATGCCCATGCCCGCGGGCTCGACGCCGATAAGGCGGGTGTCTTCGAAGGGCCTGAAGTCCGTGAAGAGGCCGATGGCGTTGGAGCCCCCGCCCACGCAGGCGATGACGGCGTCGGGCAGGAGTCCGTTCTCGGCCTCGGCGAACTGGGCGCGGGCCTCCTCGCCGATCACCTTCTGGAACTCACGCACGATCGTCGGGAAGGGATGCGGGCCCGCGGCGGTGCCGAGCATGTAGTGCGTGTCCTCGAAGGATTCGGCCCAGTTGCGAAGGGCCGCGTTGCAGGCCTCCTTGAGCGTGCCGCTTCCCGCCGTGACGGGCACGACCTCGGCGCCCATGAGCTCCATCCTGAAGACGTTGGGCTTCTGGCGCTCGACGTCCTTGGCGCCCATGTAGATCCTGCACTTGAAGCCGAATAGGGCCGAGGCGAGCGCCGTGGCGACGCCGTGCTGGCCCGCGCCCGTCTCGGCGATCACGCGGGTCTTGCCCATGCGCTTCGTGAGGAGCGCCTGGCCGAGCACCTGGTTCGTTTTGTGGGCGCCGCCGTGCAGCAAGTCCTCGCGCTTGAGGTAGTTCGTCGTCTTCGTGCCCTCCGTAAGGCGCGTGAGCCTCGTGAGCGGCGTCGGACGGCCCGCATAGGTCGTCAGCAGGCGGTCGAGCTCCGTCCTGAAGGCGGGATCGTCCGTCGCGTCGACGTAGGCGCGCTCGAGCTGGTCGAGGGCGGGAAGGAGAAGCTCGGGGACGAACTGGCCGCCGTATTGGCCGAAGTAGGGATTGAGCAGCATGATGGAGATTCCTTTTTCGAGTTCGGTTCTGTGTAGTTCAGTGTGCTCGGTTTTCGGGTCTGCGTCGGGGGCATCCCCGCATGGCGCCCGCGAAGAGGGCCAGAAGGCGCGGATCCTTGAGGCCCGGCGCCGACTCGACGCCCGAGTTCGCGTCGAGCCCCGCCGCACCCGCAGCTGCGGCGGTCCGTGCGTTTTCGGGCGTGAGTCCGCCCGCGAGGCCGTCCGAGGTGCCGTCGACGACGATCCTTTCGGCGAGTCCCCGCTCGAGAAGCCCCTCGAGCCTGCGGGCCGCCTCGGCGAGCGCGACGGGGTCCTCGGGGAGAGCGGCCGCGAGATGGAGGGCCTTTCCCGGAAACAGGACACGAAGTCCTTCGAGGTCTGCGTCCGTCACGTCACCGTGGATCTGGAGGGGCGTGAAGGCGCCTGCGGCGGCGGGCGAGGCGATGGCCCGGAGAACGTCCGTTTCGTCTGTGTCGACGACGGCCGTGACGGGCATCGTGAGGCCGAGGGCCTTCGTGCGTTCCTTGATCTCATTCGAGAGGACCGCGAGTCCTTCGGGTGTGACCGCTCTGGGTGAGCGCTTCGCGAGCACGACGCCTGCTGCGGAAAAGCCCTCGAGCGCGGCCCTGGTCGCATCGTCGGCCCGTGTGATGCCGCAGACCGTCATTTCGCCGAAGACGAGTCTTCTCACGGCGAGCGAGACGTCGTCGGCCTGATTGAGGACGGAGCCCACGAGGAAGACGCGGGCCGCGCGTGCGACGCGCTCGACGTCGGCGTGGGTGCGGATGCCGGACTGGGCGACGAGGCGCCCGACGGGGACGACACGCCGCGGTTGCCGTGCTTGGCGATCCTGAGACCTGCGCCCGCCGCGGCGAGCGCCGTCATCGTCGAGACGTTGATCGTGCCCGCGCCGTCGCCGCCCGTGCCGACGATCTCGCCCACCTCGAAGGCGGATTTCGGGAAGGGCCTCGCGGCGCGCAGCATCGCGGCGGCCGCTCCGCGGATTTCGTCGGGCGTCTCGCCCTTCATCTTCAGGGCGGTGAGAAGGGACGCAAGCTCAGGCTCGCTCATGCTGCCTGCAAAGACCTCGGTGAAGAGGGCGTCGGTTTCGGCAGCGCTCAGGGGCTGCATGCGGTAGAGGGTTTCAAGTCGGGCATCCATTTCGTGCTCCTTTCATTTTTGGTCGGCTTTTTCCGTTGGTTTTCAGTTGACTTTCAGTTGATCCTGTGTTTTCGCGGACGCTTCAGGGGAGGCGTCCCGCGGGGATTCCGGCCATGCCGGCGGGCGCGCGGAGAAAGCCGGGCCAGGGCCTGGCCTCGGGCTTGAGGGTCTTCAGGAGCGGTTGTCTGATGAGGGGGAGAACTGGGCTTGACATCGCAAAACCTTTGTCTGGTGCTTGCGGTTGCCGAACCGGAGGGAGAGACTGGATAAAAGAAAACCCGCTGATTCGACATCCGCGGGTTGTGGGGAAACTGTTGACTTGCGTTCTTGACGCTCGTGACTATCTCTGGCCGGTACCCGCTTGCTGGGGGTGCCACCACCAAAGAAGAGACTGAGCGTTGAAGGCGTGCGTCATGATGACTTCCGTTTCCAAATCCGATTGATCTTTTGATTGATCTTGAACTGCAGGTGCCGTTTGAGGCGCCGCTTCCGCATACTCTACGCCTCCATACCGCATTCGCGCAATAGGTCAAACAGCCTGGTTCCTCTGAAAAGCGTGCAAAGTCCCGTCGCACAGGCCTCGTAAATAATCCTTATTGTCCGGTTAGGCCTCCCTTATTGGCGCGCGGGCGGGTTTCTCTGTACTATGAGACTCACTTCACGGACGCAAGTTCTTGTGTCCGTTCACGCTTCAAACCACAAGATGTTGTGGGTGTGCCTCCAGGCGCCTCTGCCGCAGACATCTGCCAGGATTCCACGAAATTCCGAAATCCCTTTTGAAAGGAACCCCATCGATGGCCGTTCAGATCGATCAGAGCCGCGACGCGCTCTTTGATGAGCTCGGGCTCATGCGCCTTCGCGAAAGCTACATGCGCGCGGACGAGAAGAGTCCGCAGGAGCGCTTCAAGTTCGTGGCCGAGACCTTCGGCTCGAACCCGGAGCACGCCGCCCGCATATACGAATACGCAAGCCGCCACTGGCTTTCCTTTGCGACGCCCATTCTCGCCTTCGGCCGCACGGGCCGCGGGCTTCCCGTCTCGTGCTATCTCTCCTACATGGACGACAGCGCCGAAGGCCTCATCGAGACGCTCTCCGAGGTCAACCGCCTCTCCATGCTCGGCGGCGGCGTGGGCATCCACGTCGGCATCCGCTCGGCCGACGAGAAGTCCGTGGGCGTGATGCCGCACCTCAAGGTCTACGACGCCTCCTGCCTCGCCTACCGTCAGGGTTCTACCCGCCGCGGCTCCTACGCCGCCTTCCTCTCGATCGACCATCCGGACATCATTCCGTTCATCGAGATGCGCAAGCCCACGGGCGACCAGAACCTCAAGGCCCTCAATCTGCACCACGGCGTCAACATCACCGACGCCTTCATGGAGAAGATCGAGGCCTCGATGCGCGACGCCGATGCGGACGACTCCTGGGATCTTCGTCACCCGACCACGGGCGAGGTCGTCGCGACCGTCTCCGCCCGCGACCTCTGGCAGCGCCTCCTTGAGATGCGCATGCACACGGGCGAGCCCTATCTCGTCTTCACCGACACGGCCAACCGCGCGCTGCCCTCCTGGCTCAAGGACAAGGGGCTCTCCATTCACGGCTCCAACCTCTGCACCGAGATTTTCCTGCCGACCTCGAAGGACCGCACGGCCGTCTGCTGCCTCTCCTCCGTCAACCTCGAGTACTACGACGAGTGGCGCGGCAACGAGCAGTTCATCGACGACGCGATGGAGTTCCTCGACAACGTGCTCCAGTACTTCATCGAGCACGCGCCCGACGGCATCCGCCGCGCGCGTTACTCCGCCATGCGCGAGCGCAGCGTGGGCCTCGGCGCCATGGGCTTTCACGCCTATCTGCAGAAGCGCGGCATCGCCTTCGAGTCCGCCGCCGCCAAGTTCACGAACCGCGACATGTTCAGGCACATCGCCGCAGCGGTCGAAAAGGCCGACGCGCGCCTGTGCGCCGAGCGCGGCCCCTGTCCCGACGCGGCCGACTCCGGCGTCATGCGCCGCTTCTCGCACCGCATGGCCGTCGCGCCCAATGCCTCCTCGTCCCTCATCATGGGCGGCACGAGTCCCTCGATCGAGCCCTATCGTGCCAACATCTACCGTCAGGATACGATCTCCGGCGCCTACATCGTGAAGAACCGCTTTCTCAAGGCCGAGCTCGCAAAGCGCGGCCTTGACACGGATGACGTCTGGGCCGACATCATCGCCCATGACGGCTCCGTGCAGCACCGTGAGGACCTTCCGAAGGAAGTGCGCGACGTCTTCAAGACCGCCATCGAACTCGACCAGCGCTGGATCATTGAACTTGCCGCCGACAGGCAGGCATTCATCGACCAGGGCCAGAGCGTGAACCTCTTCTTCCCGCCCGACGTCTCGATCGCCTATCTGCACGCCTGCCACTTCTCCGCCTGGAAGAAGGGCCTCAAGAGCCTCTACTACAACCGCTCCGACAAGCTCCGCAAGGCGGACCGAGTCGGCGTCCAGGTCGAGCGCCGCCGCATCGAGGATCAGATCAGTATGCAGGCCGTCGCCGACAACACCACCTGCCTCGCCTGCGAAGGCTGACCGGAGGGAACCACATCATGACCGACAAGAACACCGCCGGCGGGCTCCTTTCGACCCGCACCTGCTTCAAGCCCTTCAAGTACCCCTGGGCCTACGAGGCCTTCATGCAGTCCGAGCAGATGCACTGGCTCTGGACCGAAGTGCCCATGCTCGAGGACGTCAAGGACTACGGCCAGAAGCTCACCGACAGCGAGCGCGACTTCCTCACGAAGATCCTGCGCTTCTTCACCCAGGGCGACATCGACGTCTCGGGCGCCTACGTCAACCACTACCTCCCGCGCTTCGGTCAGCCCGAGGTCCGAATGATGCTCTCGTCGTTCGCCGCGCGCGAGGCCGTGCACATCGCTGCCTACTCGCACCTCATCGAGACGATCGGGCTCCCCGAGTCCATCTACAACGAGTTCCTGCAGTACGAGGCCATGGCCGCCAAGCACGACTTCTTCAACGAAGTCGCCGAGGACAGCCGCGACCTCGCCGCGCAGATCGCCGCCTTCTCGGCATTCACCGAGGGCATGCAGCTCTTTTCGTCCTTCGTCATGCTGCTCAACTTCACGCGAAACGGCACGATGAAGGGCATGGGCCAGATCATCGCCTGGTCCATCGCCGACGAGACGCTCCACACCGAGTCCATGACGAAGCTCTTCCGCGAGTACATCGTCGAGAACCCCGAACTCTGGAACGACTCTCTCAAGGCCAAGATCTACGGCATCGCCGAAACCATGGTCGAACTCGAGGACCGCTTCATCGACCTCGCCTTCGGCGTCTCCGAAATGCGCCGCCTCACCCGCGAGGAGGTCCGCAGCTACATCCGCTACATCGCCGACCGCCGCCTCATCGGTCTCGGCATGAAGGGCATCTTTGGCATCAAAAAGAATCCGCTTCCGTGGGTGGATGCTATGCTGGGTGTATCGCACACGAACTTTTTCGAAAACCGGGTTGTTGACTATGCCAAAGGTTCTCTTACGGGAAGCTGGGGTGATGTCTGGGGTAAGGCGCTAGAGGCACAGAGGAAATGAGGGTGCTATGAATTGCGCAGATCGAATATTAATTCTGGTGATGGGGTGGAAGGGGAGGCTTTTCAGGGTTGCCCCACAAATAGCCCCACAGGAAATCGCCTTCGAATCTGTTTCGTTGTAGTTCCCTTCGACTCCTTGTGAGGGGGCACTTTGTGGAAAAAAAACAACAGCCTGCCATCTGGCAGGCTGTTGTTTGTGCAGATCTTGGTTAAATGAAGTCGAACTCCTTGACCTCATGACGGCGGGCTAAGGTCTGCGCTTGGCATTCTCTGATCATCTCGTCTTGGAGTTTTTGCGTTAAAGCCTTGGCTCGAGCAGTTTTCCAGTCACGAATTTGCCCAATGGTCCAATGCGCTGCTTGGTCCCTGTATTCATAGGGCGGAGGCAAAATCTTCTGTTTGACCCAACGCCACAATGCTGTCTTACCGATGTTGAAGGTTGCCATCACATCCTCAGCTTTGAGGTCGATGTGCTCCGGAGCAGTGTTGATGTCGTAGGCTATCCCTTCTTTGATTGTCATTTAGCCCTCTTGTAGGTTCGTTGAAGTTCTGATAAACACAGCTTAAGGCGAACGCAATATGGAATTGGCACACTAGAAAGCAACTTTTCCTACCTGACGCGCATTTTTGTCTTTTCAGGCTTCCTAGAATGAGGACATTTGACCTCTTCACGTCTTCAAAGATGCAGCTTCGATATGTTTTATGTGCGGCGACTCTGGCGACCTGTGTCAGTACGGCCATTCATGCCGAAATCATCCACGGTCGAGTTGACCGTGTGATTGATGGTGACACCTTGCAGGTGATTACCGCCGACGATGAAATTCGCGTTCGGATTCGTGGCATTGATGCACCCGAAGCAGATCAGGAATTTGGAGGCGAGGCGCGCATCGCGCTCGACAAGTTGGTCAATGGCAGGGCTGTCATTCTTAATGCGGAGCAGAAGGACCGTTACGGGCGCGTCTTGGCTTCTGTAGCAGTAAATGGCAACGATGTAGGCTTGTTCATGTTAGAGCGCGGCTATGCCTGGTTCTATGCTACTTACGGGCTCCAGATCCCTGCTGAGTGGCGTTATGCGTACAAGACCGCTGAGGCGGATGCTCGTGCCAATCAGATCGGGCTTTGGCAGTCGCCCGGATCTGTCCCGCCATGGGCTTGGCGCAAAAGCAAACGTGAGGCTGATAAAGCTTTGCAGCAAGAACATCGGGAAAGTTTGGAAGGAATTACTGAAGAGCTTCAAAGTAACCTGCAAACTTTGGAATCAAATCTCTCCGATTTACGCGATCAATTTTTTTCCGACAATGTTGAGGTTAGCGAAAAGGATAAAGCTCTCGAAAAGGAGCCCGACGAGCCTCTGCATTGGTGGGAACTATTTGCTAAATTAGGCGAAGGGATGAGCCGTTGGTTCAAAGCCTTTATCACGGCACAGTTTTAATCAAAAGGTAGAATTATGAATAAAGGTGGTATTGCAAGAGGAATTGCAAAAAGAAATTGGCATTTCCTTTTCCGATCCTCGAAAGTATATGGATGCTTTTTTTGAAATCGCTTGTCCAGGTCTGTGCGGATAATGAATCCGTTCGTCTTGCTGATTTTAGAATATTTCCCGTTCGTGTAATGACTGAGCGAAAAGGGCGTAATCCGCAGACTGGTGAAGTGATGAATCTTCCGTCTCGTCGAGCCGTAAGGTTTATCCCCGCATCCGATTTTCGACACAAAATTGAAGGGTAAATAGTGGCGGCTCGATTTTACGAGGATTGGGAATATAAAGAGATTCGTGTCAATAAGAACTTTTTCACGGTGACCGATGCGCCGACGCTCTGCGCTTTGCGAGACGGTCGGATGCTTCTGGTTACGTATTCCATCCGTGATATTCGAGCTAGGGAATTACTTCAAAACGAGTCTGTTTGCTCAGAGGAAGAACATCTGGCAAAATAACCGATAGCAGGATTTGAGGTTCTGCATTTGAAGACTGCCTCACCAATTCTCGATCTGGCTCACGAGCTTTTTCGATGTTCGAGCTTTCGACATCGGGAATGAGGTCCCAGCAATGGGTTCAAAAACGACAAAGCCCGGACGCTACCAACGCCGGGCTATGTCACTTGAAAGGAAATTCGGATGTTGGACGCATTCATTTCCTTGCTAGAGAGTTTAACACAGTCCGCTTTCATCTGGAACGGCGATATCGTCATCAATGTTTCAGGCGGAGCGGTTGATTGGATCGGTCTTTTGACCGTGCTGGCGCTACTGTTGCTGGCTTTCCGCAAGCGTTAATCGACTCTGGTCGAACGGAAAACGGGGTTGTCTTCGGATAGCCCCGCTTGTGTTTCTGGCATGTCGAATCACAGGTCGACAACCTTGGCTGCACGCTTCATCGCATCATCGCCACGACGGTCGTAAAGAGTCGTCGTTGAAATACTGCTGTGCCCCATAAGGTTTTTGACAGTAGTAATGTCAACATCCTTTTCCAGAAGACGGGTGGCGAACGTTCGTCGCAGGTCATGGGTTGTCACCGTTTTGAGGCCAGCGGCCATTTCCTCCGCCTCGCTCTTGTATTTCTTCACAATGTCACCGATCGTCCAGGGATTGAGCGGTCGATCCACAATTTGATAAGAGTAGTGGCGCGTCCATTTTCCGAAGAGGAAGCCGGTCGTACCGTCGCCGGCATTGCCGGTCTTGTACGGATATTTGGCATTCCAGTCCGTAATGACCTGCTTGCGAACAGCGAGCCACCGGGCGACAGCATCGAGCACGACATCGTTCATGAAAACGTCACGCTCCTTATTCCCTTTGCCTACCAGACGAATTCGAGCTTCGTCTAGGAAGACGTTCTTGAGTTCGATGCGCGTGATTTCGGCTCGTCGCAGGCCGCATCCGAGAAGGAGAAGCAAGATGGCTCGATCTCGAATGAACTGAGGTGTGGTGCCTTCGCACTTAGAGAGCATGGCCTTCGATTCTTGTCGGGTAAGCGCCTTGCCCGCCATTTTCCGGGAGCCGCGCACCTGCCTAATGGCCTTGATACGCATGAGATCATGGTCGGACACCTGTCCGAGGTTCCATGCCGTCTGTGCCACCCCCTTCATGGCGCAGAGGTAGGCGTTGATCGTAACGGTCTGGAGGCCGGATTCCTTCAGGTGCGCAATGAATTTCACCACATTGTCATAGCGCATGAGGTGCCAGTCACAATGCTGGTAGTCGGGGTACTTGAACCACTTGGCCACTTGATTGAGCTTGGAGCGAACGGTGCAGATGGAGGCTTGAGAGCCGAGCGTGGCGAGATACTGATCGGCTGCGTTTTCCGGACTGACGTAATCTGATGGTGCACGCATGCGACCGACGGCAAAATGCCCTCGCTGCGTGTCTGCCGACTCGACATTAAGCACCTCAACTGTGTCATTGACAGCAACAATCGAAAAAGAGGAATTGTTAGTCATTTGGTCGCCTCGCACTCCATCACCCAAAAAAACCGTCATTTTGTTGGGTGGTGGAGTTCTGGTTCCTAGTTGTCGTAAAACTATTGAACGGGTAATGCCAATAGTCAGTACGTATGTCCATGAGAAGTCGCAATTTTCACCCTAAGGTCTAGATGCAAATGCCTTGAGACTTATGTGTGGATGGTAGCTGTTCGACCCAAAGAGTGGATTAAAACGCGCCGTCAAAGAGGTGAAAACATTCGCTAACCCTGTGTGACAGGGGTTTGCGAGACTTTTTGAACTGACGAAATGTCGCCATTATGCCCCCCTAGCGTAATATTCCATGAACACAGCTTTGTTTAGGATGCCCCAGTCCTCAAGTTCATAACCATTTGCTGGGGAAGATTTGATCGTTACCTTGAACACGTCCCGTAGGAGCTTGATCTGACGACCGATGACTTGCGGCCCGACGCCCAATCCTTCGCTCAACTCACGGCGGCTTTTTTTCCCGCCGTCGAGCTGCACTAGAATTTCAAACATCAGGCCAAACATCTCTGCATTCTTTCCGCCGAGCATGTCTCACCTCGCCGTCACGCCGAGGACTTCAACATCGGTAGCTTCGACAAGGATCGTTTCTTCGGAAGTGGCCAGCGTAATGCAGAGCTTCCCTTCTGGCGGCACGACGCCACGCGTCAGCCATCCCCCATTGCCGTTCCATTGGACCTCGACTTTGAGTTTGGCCGGCGATACGGTTCGACAACCCTCAGGAAGAGTGCAATCAAGAGGTTCCTTCTGCTTAGGAGCCACCGTTTCTGAATCAGAATCTTCGCTACGTCCAGATGCTTCATCGTCATTCTGCGGCTGAGATTCTCCCTCGGAATTTCCAAGACTCTGTATAAAATCTGCCACCTGAGCCCGGCTGATCGTAAAGTCATCGTTCTTAGACCATTCTTCGATTTGGTCTGAGACAACCCGTGGATCTTCTTGATAGAGCTTTTGGAGTTTTCTAACGGATTGAGCATCTTGAAGATGCCGTTCCTTAACGAGCACTTCCAGTTCCTTCGGCAACTCCGCAATCGCATTTAGGGTACTGATGTAGGACTCGGCCTTTCCCAACTTCTTTGCAATCTGCCGAACCGTCATGTCCTGACAAACAAGGGCGGCGATTGCGTGAGACAAGTCCCACAGTGTCATCTCATCTCTCTGGATGTTTTCCGTTAGCTGGCGCAACATACGGTCGGTTTCGCCATCCTTTTCGCGATTCATGACCATGCAGTCAAGCGTGATGAGACCGGCAAGTTTGGCGGCTCTCCAACGACGTTCACCCTGTTCGATGACGTAGTATCCCTTGTTGTCGGGACTGACGACGATGGGTTGTTGCTGTCCGAGTTCTTTCAGGCTTTCGGCAAGTTCTTCGAGGTTTTCGAACACTGTACGAGGTTGGGCCTTGCTGTAAATGCGATCCACGGCCAGCGTTTGGAAGGCTTTCCCTTTTTCGGATTTGTCGTGAATGACCTGACCAAGTTGTGAAAGGGAGGTGAGACTGTTGAGAAGAGGGCTCGGCATAGTCAATATCCAAGTTGTGCCAAAGCCATCTCGTCAAAACGAGATGGCCTTAGTTTGAGAAATTTGGGCGTTACTGTTTTTCTGCGATGCGCTTGAGCATTTCTTCGAAGAGGTCGTGCAACTCTTCTGCTGCGCGTTGCCCGTTTCGTACTTCTGCGATGGGCTTCCCACGCGATGCAATGTCAATCGGAGAGCGCGACCGGATCTTGCTTTCAAAGAGATAGCCAGGAAGAGCTTCGTTGACGGCGTTTAGCGCATCGCGTTGAACAGCGGTCCCCTGATATTCATTGACGGCAATGCCGAGAATTTTCAGATTCGGATTAACACTGTTTTGAACCTGAATCAGTGTCGAGAACAAGCTCTTCAAGCCGGAAACAGCGTAGCCGGAGAGCTTGATGGGGCAGATCACGAAGTCCGTCAAAATCAACGACCCGATAAGGCGACGGCCCAAAGAAGGCGGACAGTCAATGATTACATAGTCGTAGTTTTTGAGAATGGAAGAGACCCATTTGTGCGGGTTCATCACCTGTTCGATAGGTAGGGCTTCAACATCATATGCTTCTGCCGACTGATTCGAGCCAATCAGATCAATACCCTGCTCGGTCGTTTGCACCGTCAGAGAATCGAGGTCATTGTTGAAGAGATGTTCTGATGGCGTTCCCGTCAGAGCAGTACCCGCCAAGAGCGTTTCAGAGGCACTGCCCTGTGCATCCATATCAATGAACAGCACTTTCTTTTTCTTGGTGGTTGCCAAATAGTAGGCGAGCTGAGTAGAGAAGGTGGTCTTGCCGACGCCGCCTTTTTGGTTTGTAAAGGAGATGACTGTGGACATTGAATAATCCTGAAAGGAATGATGACTGATTGGGTTGAACGTATGTTATCACAGGCGTGATAATACTTTCAAATGGTTTGCCTTGCCTTGAAAGTTTGGCTCGCCTAGATTCCGCAACCGAAATTGCGACTCAAACATTTCGAAGTCGGAATTTCTACCGCGAATTAGGCATGGTTCACTGAAGGATAGCGCGACTTAGCTCAGGAAGTTTGTGGTTGAAGAAGCTAGAACCGCTTTCAAGGCTCGTATTGCATGACGTTGCTCGCAAGTTTCAACCAGTTGAAACTCTGGATGAGGTCTGGCGTCGGGTGAAAGTTTCAACCGGATGAAACTCAGGGCTGAAGGTGCGGCATTGGGTGAAAGTTTCAACCAGTTGAAACTCTGGCTGCAGGTGTGGGGTCCGATGATGTTTCAACCGGATGAAACTCCGGGCTGAAGGTGTGGCGTTGGATGAAACTCTGGCCGGAGGTGCGGCGTCGGATGAAGTTTCAACCGGATGAAACTCCGGGCTGAAGGTGTGGCGTTGGATGAAAGTTTCAACCGGATGAAACTCTGGCCGGAGGTGGGGCGTTGGGTGAAAGTTTCAACCGGATGAAACTCTGGCTGGAGGTGCGGCATTGGGTGAAAGTTTCAACCAGTTGAAACTCTGGCTGCAGGTGTGGGGTCCGATGAAGTCCCTCGTTAACCTGAAAAAGCAAAACGGCCCAAACAGTGTGGTGGTACTCACTGTGCGGGCCGCTTCAAAGGAGTGGTAGATCATGCGTTCCTGTGATCTCTACGCCATCATTGTCCGAGTTTTGGGCGCAGTTGTCAAGTTTGTCTTGGCGCTTTCGCTCTTGCTCGCCTCGATGAGCGCGTTCTAACCCTTCCAAAAATCTAATAGGGGGCCTCCAGTCGCAAGGCTGGAGGCGAACGTGCCTCCTCTCTCTCGTATCTCTCCTCATTTCTCTCTCGTTCTCTACGTTCCGAAAGTTTCAACTGGATGAAACTCCGTGTGAGGTCGTGTGTAGAATATTGAGACGCGTTTCAGGTTTCGCCATTGCGGATTCGTTTGCTTGCCGTAGTCGTGGGAACATCCCTCGTTAACCTGAAAAAGCAAAACGGCCCCGCAACACATCTCACCTTGTTGCATAAGGGCCGTCTTTAAGGAGCTGAGATCTATGCTTCAACTCGATCTCAACGCCATCATTGTCCGAGTTTTGAGCAAGGTTGTCAAGTTCGTCTTGACGCTTTCGCTCTTGCTCGCCTCAATGAGCGCGTTCTAACCTTTCCAAAAATCTAATAGGGGGCCTCTGGTCGCAAGACCAGAGGCGAACGTGCCTCTCCTCAACTCGTTTCTCGCTATTGATTTGCGCCTACGCAAACGCTCTTAAAAGCCATTTTTGCTTACAAGCCTGCCAAGCCAGCTTGTAAGTGTCGGTAACCTCAAACTCGAATCTTTGTCGAGGACGAGCGTCATGCTCAGAGCGTTTCAAAAAACACTTCTAACTTCTTGTTTGTTGATGAGTTTCGGGTCGGCCTATGCCGTGACGGCGACTGAATCCGTTATCAATCATCCGTCAAACATCTTCTACAACAGCGGAGCTGAAGGCTGGTACTGGTATCAGGATCCAGTGCCTGAAGAAGAACTATTGGAGGAATTGCCACCTCCACCGCACGAAGTGGCCAAGGAAGAAACTAAGCCAGAACCATTGAAAGAGGCGAAGGCCGAACCGCCTGCACCTTTCTCTTTGAAGTGGGTGCAGGAGATGCTTCCCAAGTACAAGGAGCGTGCTTGGGACAATCCTACGCATGAAAACGTCCAAGCGTATTTTCTTGTGCAGCGATTTGCGATGGACCGGGCTAACAAGTTCGCAGATGTTGCGCAGCAGGTGGTGGTCGGTAACGCTCTGCTCGACGAAAGCATGCGCCGTCCGTTGGCTACTTTTATGAATCCGAGCATTGATCGTGCGGCTAATCAGAACACGGACGCTTTGCTTCGCAAGGTTTCTGAGAAGGCCGGGATCTTTTTCTTCTTCAAATCTGATTGTGTGTATTGCGAGCGGCAAGCTCCACTATTGGCGTATCTGGAAGAACTTGGGTTCGATATTTTGGCCATTAGCATCGACGGCGGTCAGCTTCAAAGCCATCAATTCAAGAACACCAAAGTGGATGCTGGTCAGGCTCAAGTCTTGGGGGTGCGAGCTACGCCAGCCATGTTCTTGATGAATGAGGATGGGCAATTCTCCGCTTTAGGGCAAACCGTGCTGTCTTACGCCGATCTGCGTAAGCGCATTTTGTTGGTTGCCGCTCGCGAAGGATGGGTGACGGAAGAAGAACTCAAGGAAACGCAACCGTTCATCAATCCCAATACTCAACCGGATTTGAGTCAGGAGCTTCCGAAACTTCTCAAAGCCGCTGCCGATCCCTCGTCTTTGTTCGGCTCAAAAGAACAATCGGAAGCAGTCATGGCGTTGTCGGATGAGGATAAGGAAAAGTTCACCGACGAGCAGAACTTCATTGAACCAACCAAACTGATTGCTCTATTTGGCAAGGCGGCTCAGACGCACGGCCAGTTGGAGGACGGAGATCAAATTGAATTCACGCAATAAACTCAGACTACTTTCCGTCGCTGTGGCGATGACGATGGCCAGTATGTCGGTTCCTATGGCAAGTGCCGGCGGCCTACAGAATAAAATGGACGCGGTATTCAACGACATGTCAAATGTTTCCCGACCCGGCGTCTTCGAAACGCAGCGTCGCGGCGTTTTGTCGGGGGGCTCTGCATATGTTAGAAGCCCGATCATGAATACTGAATTGGTCAACCTGCAAGCGCCGTCATTCAAGGCTGGTTGTGGTGGTATTGACTTTTTCGGCGGTTCCTTCTCCTTTATCAACGCCGACCAATTCGTTCAGTTGCTCCGTTCAGTTGCGTCGAATGCCAAGGGGTACGCTTTCCAGATTGCGTTGGACATTGCTTGTTCTGACTGTATGGCCTGGATCAATAACCTTCAGTCGAAGATCCAAAAACTCAATGAACAGCTCGGCAATTCTTGTCAGTTGGCACAGGGGTTGGTGACGGACGTAGCCAATGCTTTTGGTGCGAACCGAGACAATCAGTACAGCTTGGTTGGTGTAGTTTCTGGTCTTAAGGATGACTTTTTCGGATCGAAGGATAACCCAGACAAGGGTAAGGAAGTTGACGAAAAAAATCCGGAGAAGGCAAAGGATGTTGTGGGCAACATCGTTTGGGATGCTCTTAAGAAGAGCAAGGCTAATAAGTGGGTCACGCCTGGCGCGGAATCGACGAACGAAAAAGAAGAGTACGAGATTCTGATGTCCGTAACTGGGAGCATTGTCATCCCAAAGTCTGAAGATGATGCGCAAAATCCGGATACTGGGTCAACCAACAATCCAGAGTATCTGACTCCGAAGATTGGGTTTAAGGAGTTGTTGGATGGTGGAAATGTGACGGTTTATTCGTGCAATGACGATGACTGTTTGAAGCCGACGGAAAAGACTGTCAAAACGGTAGGGATGGTAACTCGTATCTACGATCTGCTCATTGGAGATGGCGTGAGTGCTGGGATCATTGCGAAGTTTGGTCAGACCGCCGACAACTCCTTTACAGCTAAGGAAGACAATCTTATGTCTAACATGCCGGCGGACATTGGCGTCATCGTTCGTAATCTGAGCACCGCCTCACCAGTCTCCGCCATCGCACAGGCTCATGACATCTCTTATGCAGTTGCAATGACCTGGGCTAACGATATGTTAATGGATCAAATAAAGGCCGTTCGTCAGGCTCTTCGCACGAGCAACAAGGCAGAGGTGAAGGAACTGCTACAACAACTCGCTGATCGCGAAAAGTCGATTGCCTTGGAGTATGAAAGCTACCGTGCCGAACATCCTGTCGTTGCTGATCTGGTAAAGCAGTACAACGAGGTGCAGAAGAACATTCTCAAGGTAGCTGTCGTGGCGACAAATGGCGTGGACAAGGCCACGCTGGGTGAACACTGAAATTTTTAAAAAGACATGCGCCACTTCGAAAGAGTGGCGCAATTATTCGTATGGACTTCACAATCATTTCGCTCGGCAATGTCGAGTTCTTAACGATGGTGTTGAACGGTGTCGCTATGATTTGCGGCACTGGAGATTTTGCGCGTCTGGTAGCAGTAGGCTTTGTGGTTGGCCTCTTGTTCATCGGTTTTCAGTGCATTTTCGACGGTGGGCAACGCATCAATTTGCATCATTCGTTGCTTTGTTTTCTTTGTTACCTCTGCATGTTCGGACCGTCTTGTACGGTTGTTGTCGAGGATGCGTACAGCGGTCATGTTCGAACGGTTGACAACCTTCCGCTAGGCGTTGGGGTTGCTGGCGCAGCCATTTCAGGAATCGGTTATGGCGTGACGAGAATGCTGGAGCAGGGCTACAGTACATTTGACCGCACGAGCGAACATCAATTCGCAGAGCCACTTCGCATTCTCAATAAGGTTCGTGATATCGGACAGTCCGAACTGGTTTTCTCAGCGATCAATCGTGAGCTGGGGCCGCGTGCCAATGGCGCACCGAGCGATTCGAAGCAGGCTCTGATCAATTACCTCTCCGAATGCACGATGGCGAAGATTCAGCTCAATGCCACTACACCGACTGCGCTTTATCATGCGCCCTGGGGGGATGAATTTAAGTTCACTAGCGAGGCGCATACTGTCATGCTTCCCATCGGCGGCATGGATGGTAAGGAGACGGTTAGTTGCAATAAGGGCTATGAAAAGCTCAACTCGATCTTTCAGAAGATTTCGTCGACTGCCGTGAAGACGGCAATCAATCAACATCTGCATCTGAAGGATGAAAACGGTCAAGCGATTTCGGGTAATTTTGATAAGCTGGATAGCGCTATGCAGGGCTTAAATGCAACCATGAATGGCTCGCAGGATTATATCCAGATGGTTCTGATCGAGGGTGTCTACGGTCAAGCTGCGCTTAAGTTCCACGGTAGCCAACAGGACATGGCCTCTGCAATCGCTGTCAATCAGGCAATGGTGCAGCGAAATACGCAGTGGGCTAGTGAAGGAACGATGTTCCTGAGTGCTTCTCGTGCGTTAATGGCGTTCTTTGAAGGCTTTGTCTATGCCATTACGCCGATCATGGGCTTCTTGATTGCCATCGGTTCTTTTGGCGTGAGACTTGTCGGGAAGTATTTCCTGACGATTGCGTGGATTCAGCTGTGGCTTCCGATTCTCTCGATTCTGAATCTTTACGTGATGACCGGCGCTCGCTCGGCCATTACTGATGCGAATCTTGGGACCGGAGCATCATTCTATGCGCTCGATACGCTATGGAGTGAGACGGCCACTTGGGTGTCGACCGGCGGCATGTTAACGGCGGCTACGCCGATGCTTGCGCTCTTCCTCGTCAGTGGCTCGACGTTCGCGTTTACGGCTTTGACTGGTCGTTTGGGTGGTCAGGACCACTTCAACGAACGAATTGGGACGCCGGATATAGTGTCTCCGTCGGCTGTCATGAGCCATGCACCGCATTATCAAGCTGATCACATCTCTGGGGTTCGCACTCAAGGAAGTGACGCTACTGTTGCGAAGGTCGATCTTGGAGCAACTACGGCAGCAACTGTGCAGAGCCGTGGCGGCGTGATGCAAACCGACCAAAGTAATATGACAGCGACTGTTAACCGGGCTGTCAGTGGTGGGGAATCCAACCAACAAATTCGGTCTCTACAACAGAGTATTGGTCAATCGGTTGGTAGCACCAAGGTTGATGGCAATACTACGGCAATGGAGAAGATGAATAGCTCTAGCGTCACAGCAGGCATGACTTCAACACAAAAAGAAGAAGCTCTAGGTGCACTGTCTATGGCATTGCAGGGAGGAGCTGGCTTGCAGGCTGGAGCACGTTTTGGAGAGTTCAAGGGGCCGGATGGTAAGACGCACATTGAAGGCGGTCTTATTGGTCGCGCTGCCGCCGCTTTGGGTCTGTCGTTCTCGGTTGGTGCAGATGGCGGTCTTAAATTTACAGGAACCTCAACTTCTACTGATTCTTATGCAGACAGCACTAGTCAATCTAAGGACATTAGTAGGCAAGGTTCTGCTAAGACAGCGGAAACGGCTGCGGCCAATTTGAGCAAGGGTTTCCAAGCGGCACTTCAGAATATTTCTTCCGAAACGTGGGCCAATATGGCCCAGAAGTCTGAGGGTACAGCTGTTGCAGCGAGTTTTGGTAAATTGGCCGTTTCTACAAAAGCCTTTGAGAATGCTGTTGCGTCGAGCCAAACGTTTGGTCTTAAGCAAAGCATGTCTATTACGGCATTGGCCGAACAATTCAAGGGGACTGATGCTGGCAAGGAGTTGGCCAACCTTGAGAGAACTGCTGAAGGTCGTGCGGCTAACCTGCCTGCCTCTGCCCAGAAGTATGCCGATATGTTTGGTGGTGACTTGGAAAAAGGAAAGATTGCTGCGGCAATTGAGCATCTAGCCGGTACTAATGCAGACCCAGGCTCGCAAATGCGGTTTGGTGCATTCTTGGCGGACTCCAAAATTCCCACCATGGGCATTGTCCAAGACAACGCTTCGAAATATGAGGGACTACGCAAACCGGCTGACGCCGAAGTTGTTGCTAGGGCTGCAGAGACGAAGATTAAACAAGAAGGCGCTAAGATTCAGGTCGGCAGACCTGATGACGTGAAGTACGACGTTGGTGCAAAACAAGCTGAGTCTCATTTCAAGCAGTCCCGAAAGGATGTCCAAGGGGCAGGTAACCAAAACTTGAATAAGGTTATGGCTCCAGAACAGAAAACAGCTCTTCAGGATCTGCAACAAAGAGCCAAGACCAGTGGAATGGCTCAGATTGCTAATGATTGGTTGAAAGACGGTGTGATTGATTCGATGGCAAAGTACCTAGATGCTAATGCGCCCGCCCCAACTCAGATTGGACAGAGTGGTAGCGATCACCATCGTTCAATTCGTGGTTTGTCCGATGCTCAGACTGAGTATTTGGAGGCATATCACAATTATCAGCATGCAAAATTGGTTGGAGTTTCTGAAGAGGATGCCGCATCGCAACGACTGGATAGGGCTTATGGTGGTTTGAAGAATGAAATGAGGCAGGTTTTGTATGGCGATAAAGAGTTGACAAGAGACGAGCAGACAAGTTTGGGATATAACACGTTGGCAATGGCATCGCAACTTCATGATGTTCATGACCTGGATAATCAAGCAAGTGCCAATACAGTGACAAGGTTTAATACCGCGTTTGGTTTGAAATCCAAAAGCTAGTCTCTCTCTTTAGAGCAAAGAAGGTCCCAAAAGGGACCTTCTTGCTTATGGGAGTGTGTGACATTATGGATCTTGGTTGTGCAACACTTCACCGTAGATCATTTTGTCAAAGTTATCGGAGCATCGTTCTTCCAATAAATTGATGTCGCCCGAGTAGTTTTCACTGACAACGAGAGCCGGGCGGCCACGAACGCAAGTGACATTCATGTAGTTTACGCGGTAGAAACTAATGGAACAGTCAATCAGTGCGTTATAGCCATGATTTTCCATGTCAATTTTTGCATCCGCACGCAATTCATTCATGTTGCAACGTTTAAATTGAACGATGGTGTTTTCAGGAACGTGGATTAATTTGAAGTGGGACGGTAACTGTTCGCCAAGACGAAAGATGTAGAACTTTTTTGATTTTCCAATATACCCATTCATCCTACGAAGCTCTGATTTGCACACGAAACGTCCTTCGGGGGTGTTCGGAATAATGGCTAAACGCGCGTCATTCTTTGTGAAAGTATTGGGTGCAGGCGGAAACCGAAAAATAAACAGTGCCCAAATAACCCAAAGAAAGAATCCTGATGTGGCGAAAAAGATGGTCGCTTTCGTGAGATCTCTTCCCAGGCGAATCCCACAGTACGAGTCTGTGAAGAAATCAGGCCCGCAAAATATGGCATTGTCGAAAAGATAGTAACCGCAGACGAGTAGCCAAAGGACAGAAAATTTAAGAAGCCAAATTCCCGAACGACGCCAAAAGTAAGACCAATCCGACATATCTATACCCCAAATCTAAGCTAGCGAACCCCAAAAATATCTAACATACCAAAATCTATTTATCTGCTGTAAATGTCTTCAATGCCTCGTAAGCTCCTTCGGCCTTAGCCTGTTCTCGTTTGGCAACTTCAAGTTCCATCTTGAGGTCGTGTACCTGCTCTTCATAAGTAGCGACCTGTGCACGGTACTTCTGAAGCTCCGTCTGCGCTTCCAGAAGCTCGTCCTTGAGTTTCTGGCAGGTTGTCTGCATCTCGGCCTTCAAGTTCGTTATCTTCGCGGCCAAGAGCGGTCTGAAGGCATTCCAGATGGAATCCCCCAAGAGCTTCAGTTGTTCTTCACTGAGCGTGACCGGCAGGGTGTGAGGATCGGCTGTCGAAGATTGGTTGGCGACTTTCCAATCGTTGACCGCTTTGCTGATCGTCGAAAGTGAGCCGCCGCCGACTTCGGACCGGATGGTGCGCAGAGACGGGATATCCTCGCCGTTGGCACTAATCCGATCAAGAAACCGAAATACGTTTTCCTCTGTCCTCATGCAGAACCTCTTTGGTTGTATTGTAGCATAACGTAACGTTACCGACTTGGGACGTCAATTGTTATTTTGAAGGTGGGCATGAATTGGTGATTGACTTATCCAATCTGCCGCCATCCATTGCAGGGGAATCTTTTCACACAGATTCTGGCTCGGAAAATGCGCGAAGATGCAAGGGTAACCCCTAATGGACACCCCCCCCCCTATGATAGTTTTTGCATTACGAAAGGCTTGGGCCTTTAGGAAAGCAAAAGCTATGTACGTAACAAAAGACCGTTTAAACGGTATACCATCAAGTGTAAAACGATTGGCCGCAAGCATTGCGTCTTGCTTTGTATGCGCATGTGCGACGGCCACTCCGTTCAGCGTTCAAGGAAGTATTTTCGAGAAAGCCGGCAAAGAATTCAACGTTGATCCGGTTCTTCTTTACAGCATTGCCGTTGTTGAAAGTGCTGTTGATGCGCCTAATCAACGGGGATACATTCAACCGTCGCCTTGGACGCTTCGAACGAGTAAACCTTATTACGCGAAATCGCGTCAAGAAGCCGAAGAACAATTGAATCGGCTTCTCAAAACAACGAGGAGCATAGACGTAGGAATGATGCAGGTGAATACGCGATGGCATGGCCATCGTGTCAAGGAGCCAAAGGATTTGTTGGATCCACTGACGAATGTTCGAGTCGCCGCGCAGATTCTTTCTGAACAAATTGCCCGGCATCCGCACGACGCTGCCTTAGCTATCGGCAATTACCACAGCTCTCGCCCTGATCGAGCTCGGTGGTATGCCAGACACGTGCTTCGGTTGTACACCAACTTGAAGACCCAGAGGCGTTGAAATACGATGAGTCAGTTTTCTCAGAAAAACATGGGCGGCAACATTCGGTCGCTATTGGCCATCAACTCTACAGAACTTCCGAAGCTTCAACCCATCGAGGCGCTTTTATGGTCGGCAGTAAAAAACGCATTGGTGAATGTTGACGGCCTGATCGTTGAGTTGGAATGGCTAGGGCTTGGTGCACAGCTGTCCAATATCTTAAAGAGCGCCAATGCTGAGGTGATCGGCAAGTTATCCGAAACGGCCATCTGCAGCTTCAGATCCGAGATCAGCGAAGAGAGCTTTCTCACGCATTTCGGACGTCATGAAGAATGGCACACGCTTCAAGCCGACGTTCGAATCAATTACTTTCGAGCAAGGTTCGCCTCGATCTACTGGTGCTCCGTTCGCGACTTCGCGGTTAAAAGCAAACGCGATTGCATGTCGATCTTTCATTTGCCATGGAGCTTGATTGAGGTGCTTTCTGAATCGAGCACATCGCAAATCATCGACTTCTGTCATGGGTATCCTCTTTTGCAAAGATTCCGATTGATGTGCAGTCCCGAAGACTGTGTGAGGATCGCCAACGTCGTGAATCAAGAGATGGATCCAACTCAACAATATCGTCTATTGCTTGCAAGCAAGATGGTTAAGACGAATCACTGTGTGAATGCTCATCCTTATTGTGGATTGATGTGAGATAGACATGACTGAAGCCAAAGTTGATCGCACGACTGCTGAACGAATTGCCATGATGATTCGCGAAGGTATGCCGATTGAAGAGATAGCCGACATTGAAAACATCCCACCACGTCTCGTTGCGGTGCTTGAGCATTCGATTGCCCTTCGTGAAGGCGAGGGAACAAAGCTCGAACGTTTGATGGACTTGCTCAAAGAAAATACTCTGTTGAGTCAGAGCAATATCGAATTAAAAGATTACGCCGCAAAGCAGTTGGGGAAGTGGCTCGTCCAAGCAGGTATGCAGCCTGGACAAATTCATATTTGCACGGGATTGTCGATACACAAATGCCGACATCTCTATCAACAGGTTCGGGCGGTCTTCGATACGGAAGAGGCTTTCATTCCGATGCCGCAGACATTCATCTCGCGTCTGGTGATGTCGATTTTCGCTTCACACTATCTCTACCTTCAATCGCAATCGGATACGCGATCGATTCAATTGCCGAACGTGGTGGTTGCTTGGTCGAGAACGGTCGATGAAGTCATTAATTCGCGATTGGATGAATTAGCCGGATTCGATCGTAAGCTCATTTCGTTGGGCTCTTTGTTTGACACGGCCCGGTGTCTGCGAGAAGTTGAAATGCGTCCTGGTGAAAAATTGTCATGTACCGACGGTAAACGTGTTCGAAAGATTGCTCGAAGCCGTTGCGAACAATGCGGGAGCTATTACGTTTGGTGTGTGACTGCACGCCGACATAAGGCAAGCCGATGTTGCTTCTGTGAACTGCTTTCTGAGTCGACTGCGGATAAAGGAAAGAAGCTCATGAAGCGCAAATTGCCAGGTGAAACAGAGGCAATGCAGTAGGTGAGGAGCAGCCATCTGCAGAAGAGGCAGAAAACAGGGAGGACGCCTAGTGCGACAGGGGGCTTCCTATGTAGGAGCGCCGCTCTTTTCTGTCTTCTCGAACAACATGTCCGCTCCTCACGTGAGGAGTGACGACGTTGGATAAAGGATTTTCATCTTTGACTTTGACTCAGGGAGAGGAGAAAGGAAGGCCAGGGTGCTATGAGGAGCAGGACTCTTCAGGCGAACTCTGCTGAGTCCCCGTGAGGAGCGAAAGCTCTCGTGGAGCTGGAAATTCAGTTTTTTCCCTTTGAGCGAGAGGAGAAGTTGCCAATGAGGAGCACTACTTTTTACCGAAGCTGAAATTCTATGAGGAGCATGCCCCCGCTCCTCATAAGGATAATGAATATTAGGAGAAAACCATGCAGACATTTCCACGGGAACCGGAAGACATAGCGCCCGTTTCCACGCTTTGGGAGGACAACTGTTCCTTCACGACGGAGGATGGGGCGGCTGAGCTGACGCAGGATCAGATTGCCCGGACGCTCTACGTGGACAAGTTAAGAATGCTCAATGCATTGGCCGTGATGCAGGCTTCGATTGCTTGTAGGGCCGTTCGCACCTGCGACATGTATTTTGATTGGATGAAGAAGAGACGGGGAACAGACAAAGAGACGTATCTGAGACCCCGCGTGCGAATTGACAGCCGGTACTTCACAGTGGAGATGGCATGGGTGCGGCGATTATCGAAGTCCAAACCTTCATCTCAGAATGCCAGGTCTCAAACAAACGATTCAAAAGTGGGACGGGCATTTACGATTAAAACGGAAAGCGGGATGCTAGATGTGTTCGCTTGGTACAAGTACATCAAGAAAGGCGTCAAGGATCGCTATTCGAACAGCATCTTTGAAAAGGAACCCATTTGGGTTCAAAAGCTCGGTCCGGAAATCGAAGATCGGTTTGAACTTTTGAGAAAAGAACAGAAAACGTTGACGGCAATGAAACGGTTGATTGGAACGCTTGATTCGCTTCAGGCCAAGCAGTTCGATGAACGCGTGATGGCGGCATTGCAGGCTTGGAATGAAGGGCAGCCGCTTAAGGCTCTGTATTCGCCAAAGATCGTTTTGGATTCGTCCGCCGAAGATTCATGATCTTTCATTAAAGGACCCTCAGATGACTGAAGTTAGCTTTGACAAGCTGTGTGATTCGAAAATCGACATCCCCGTTTTGCCGGAAGGATGCTCCATGACGAAGGCAATTCGTGATGCGCACTTTCGCATTGCTCACATTACGCGTGATCAGTACGGGAATTTCCATGAACGCCTAGGGTGGCTTGTGACTGATGTGACGTGTCACGATGATTCACGCGTTTGCATCCAGTACGACAACACGCAAGTCTTCATTGACGTTCCTGCCATTGAAATCGCGATTCTGAGTTGTCGCGAAAAGGTTCGTTGATGGATAAGAAGTATCCCAATGACATTAGGCATCGCGCATCGGAGCTATTCGAATCCGGGCATGGCTACAAAGCCACGGCCACTATCCTTGGATTGCCAACTGCGACGGTTCGCGATTGGAAACGTCGTTGGGCAAAAGGAGAGTTTACTCTTTGCCGTCAAACCTTAGCCGAGATTTTGCGGGACGTCATGCTTGAAAACAATGAGCGATTCATTTGGAGTCGAAAGACGTCATTGCTTATCGAAACCTATCGTCGGTTTTCCGGCAGCGAAGCCAGTGCTCGATACAGCACGAATCGCGTAATGAGTGGGCTTCAGTCGTCTGATTTGTTTGTCCGCTTGCCATTTCAAATCATCAGTGATTCGCACGAGTATCCGGTTTACAAGCTCGTGCCAAAGCTCGACTTCGAATTGATTTGATTACCTTGGTTTCCGATGAGTCTTCATTTAGTCAACACCACCTTCATTCTCTATCGAGATGAGGAGGTGGATAAATTCATTCACGATATAACGGTTTGGTTCAACGCCGCCGTTTCCACGACTCCGCCGTGGATTGAATCGCATCACGGTTCGGGATATGTTGGAGAGGATCACGTTGATCGGTTTGATCGGTCGCCCTTCGGAACAGTATGGGCCTTTTGGGGACGGCGAAAGCAACCGAGCAATCGAAAGAATCGTGTTCCTCCGTTCTGTCTGAAGGTTGCCGTCGCCCGTTGTTTGGGGCAGGCCGCCATATCAGTGACCGTCGGCAACGGATTTCGAGTTCCGTTTGCGATTTCTGCTCATAAGCTGATCGAAGAATGGGTGAGCAGATACCAGTACGTGGATCATTGGGATGTGCGCGCTTTGATGTTCGAACGTGCACGATTTGAATGCACGTTGCATCCTCTTTCTCCATCCGGCGAGCGTTGGCATGGTGATTGCGTCTTTTCCAACATTCTGACTCAGAGGGTGTTGGAAGAAACAGATTATCGGGTGCTGGAGTACGTGGCCATGACGGCCCAACGGCAAAGGCTACCCGTAGGCATGGTTCTCCATGACGAATTGGTGAAGGTAGTTCCGGCTGAGTTGCGTAACGATACATATCGTGGCCGCTTGAGTTACATGTCCTGTTGCGATGTTCCACTTACGGGGGTGTACGGCTATTGTGAACAGAAGACGTTAGATGATTTCATGTCGGGCGTCTCGAAGCGTCTGTCGATCACGTACTTGATGTCAGGGGCTGAAGAGATAGCCAAGACCTACAACCTTCAGTTCGGACGTGATCGGATGAGCGTCAAAGGCAAGCGGAAGTACTTTGCCCTGATGCGTGACAGGACGAGGTTCTGCATTCAGAATGCGAAGATGACTTCGTATCTGGAAAATGGAATGTTCAATGGTGGGGTGGAGGACTTTGATCGCACGAGCGATGAGTTCGCGCACGCTTATCACGTCACAACGCCGGCATCCGAATTGGATGCAGAGCAAGTGGCCAAGAAGGAATCTTCATCCTCCTGTCAACTTAGCCGTGAGCACGTGGCGGTAGAGCTCAAGCCCTACGAGGAGACGGCGGACCTGCGCAAACCAAAGTTCGACAGACTGGCGTTTGCGCTCGCTGAAGGCGCATGGCCGTGCTTGTCCTTGACCGCAAGGATTTCGAAGGATGTCGACGTCGATGCGTCCTGCTTCTATGACGTGTTGGATGCGCGTCTGGCGGTTCTTGAACAAAAGGAGAGGCATCTTTTCCTACTCGAAGAGAATGAGGTTCTGGAACGTGAAAACGAGGCTTTGAAGGCACGTATAAGCGCCCTTGAGACCGAACTCTATGAGCGTTCTCAGGCTTATCAAGAGCAGAAGCGGCTCAACGACAGTCTTGCTGATGCATTGGTCCAAAAGGGTGAGGTGATGGCCGACGAACCGGCTCTGGATGCCGTGGCGACGTGGATCGTTGAACCGGAGCGCCAGATGAGCGTGCCGAACGCCCTGAGGGCTGCCGAGATTCTGAGTCAGGGACGTCTTGTCGTGCTTCCGAGTGCGAAGAAGAGTGCGGAGGACGTTCCCGTTGAATGCCAGAGCGGAACCCGTTGTTTCCAACTGTTGATGCGTCTCACGAAGCTGTGGATGCCGGCATACCTGAGCGGGGGAGATGCGGCTGCCCGCAAGGTCTTCACTCCGAACACGTACAGCTCGCGGGAAAGCAACATCCTGCAAGGAACCAAGGAGCTGATTCGCTGTCGGACGTTCAACTACAAGGGGCAGGAGATGCCGATGCTCAAACACCTGTGCATAGGTGTGAAGCGGAATACCGCGCTGACGTTGAGAATCTATTTCGAATGCGTTCAAGACGAGGAAAAGATCGTAGTCGGCTGGTGCGGGGAGCACCTGCCCATCCTTTGAACCTTTGGTCATAGATGAGCGCAGAGGTAGCAGGAGGGACCGCCAGCCCTTCCTTTGGCCACTTAAAGCCTCGTCAGAGGCTCAAAACGTATGACAAAGCACAGCAAACCAAAACGCCACAAGCATTACCGCGCAAAGCCCGTGTACGGCATCCCACCGATCCTGCTCAGGACGGAAAACGCCGAGGATCAAGTCAAAAACTTGGAGCGGGCTAGTCGCGATGCTCTGCTCAAGTTCCATTTCGGAACGGCGGACGAGAAGGAATTCTCGATGCTTTTGCGAGCGCTGGTCGTCATCCATCGTCTCACGAATGCCTTCGAAGAGGAGGCGGAGCTTCGTGAGCCGATCACCAAGGCCATCGTGGCTTTGCTGGAAATGCAGATTCTCTGGGAGCGGGGCGAGGGCTTCGACTCGGATCGTTTGGCGCTCATCGAGGACGCCTTTGAGCCGGGGATCGAGGTCCTGAAGAAGTCCACAATCTTCGACACGCTCGAAGCCCTGAGCTACTTCGATTCAAACTATCAGGAAGTGATGGGGAATCTGCGCAGGTACGTTCGGCAGGGACTGGATGAGGGGGATGAATCATTGGCCGAAGTGGCCAGGAAGGGGGCGCTATGAAGGGGTTTGCGAAAATGGCTCGGCATAAGGGACCGTTTGCGGCCATTCGCCAGATGCAGAGATCATCGCCGGAAGCGATCACCGTAACGCGGGAGCGCTTGACAACACGGTACACTCGGCTTTATCTCGGCACGGCTTCGGACGAGGATTTCAGTGTCGTGGCGACCTACCTGCTCTACGGTTACGTGCTTGCCGAGAACTTCGAGGCGGTTGAGCAGGATTCTTTTGCGGAAGCCATTCGGGAGCTTCGAACCGTCAAGCAAGAAATGGTGGTGGGGATGATCGACAAGGTTCGCTTGGACGCCGTAAGCGAGCGATTTGAGGTCGCGACAGCCATGGTCTTCGACTTGACGATCCGCGAGCAGGAGCTTCTTCGCGAGCATGTGAAGAAAAAGGGACTGGCGATGCTCAATGCCATCCAACGCGAACCGTGACCTGCCTCACCCAAGCCCATAAAACAAAGCCCCGTTCGTCATGATCACGTTCGGGGCGTTTCGTTTTGCGAGATTGCGTTGGCTGCTACCTGGCAGTAACCGTGCAACATTCCTTGTCGCTGGTTGGGGTTTCTGCCTTGGCAGAGGCGACTTCCTTCGGAGAGGTCGGCATGTCCTTCACGCGGATTGAGGCTATGACCTCGAGCTTCGGCTGGAAATTCGCTTTGGAAGCAGTCGGAGTTGCTGTGGTGGGCGCAGCCTTGACAGCTTCAGGAGCAACCGTTGAGGCAGGAGCCTTGGGAGTGATCGGCTCAACCTTCTCGATCACTTTATGAACTGGGCGGTCTTGCAGGATCTTCCGTCCCGGATGCTCAACCTTGGGAGCAGGGGACTTCGGAGCCTTCTTGGTTGCAGGCGCGGCGGTCTTAACAGGCTTCTTCCTGGCATAGATGCTCCGGTCCACCTTTTTCAGCGCATAGACGCTTCGATCCTTGCTGTCGCGAGCTGCCTGAGCCTTCTTCTTGGCCACTTCGGCCTCCGCTTTTGCCTTGCGTTCGGCTTCAAGCAGACGTTCGTTTTCCTGTTCAGCGAGGCGCTTGGCTTCAAGAGCCGCCGCATCAGTTTCATAATGTTCGTTCCAGAGCACGTGGGCGGCCATGTTCTTGCGAACGGCAGCACCGCCTCGGCTTTCGCCGTAGAACTCTACTGAGGCATCACGGTTATGAACGCGGTCGAGCGTCTTTTCATGTTCAATGATGACGGGATCGGATTGGATGACGACGGGCGGATTGGAACAGCCAGCCAGTGTGAGGCCGACGCAAGCAAGAGCGGCGGCGCTAAGAGGTTTGAGCATGATGGTGAATCCTTTTGCAAAATGGATTCGTTGACTCTACGGCGGAGCTCTGTTTGGGATGTCGCGGGCGAAAGCGAAAAATGCTTTCTGTTCTGCCAGAACAAAGAAAAGCCGCCTTTCCGAAGAAAAGCGGCCAAAGGTTTTCCAGTCTACTCGTGTGTTACTTTCGATTGGCGAAAACCACTGCTCCCGCAAGTGTCAGGACAGCACTCAACTCAATCGAAAAATCAACCGAGAGGTTGATTTCGATCTCGCCCATGAGGCATAATTGTCCCAACACAATGAGGAAGCAGGCAAGCGATGGTGTAAAGCGTTTCATCGCAAGTCTCCTCTGTCGTGCAACGGCCCCAACTTCCACATCGGGGCCGTTTTTCGTTTCTGAACCCCGCATGGCCGGAGATGGCTGCAGGGGCTTGGGCCTTCCGACGAAGCGACCCAACAGAGATCGGAGCGAATTGTACTGGAGGCAGAAAGGGAATGCCGTCATCTGGGGCGTAGCATCACCTCTCCAATCGCCGAAGCGACCAAGGATGGAAAGAGCGGCAGAGGACGTCCCTTGCGGGACGCCCTCCTCAAGCTGTTGACACGACATTAGTCGCGTCGGACTAGCCGAGCAGCTTGAGTGCCGCGGAAACAAGTAGCGAGATTACGAGCGAAGCAATCGAGAGCCGAAACCGAAAATTCAGTTCGAGTCCCTCGCGCCCGGCTTTCGCCTGTGCTACTATCTCTGCGGAGTTTGGCGAGACTTTTTCGCTGTGCATCGCCTTACCTCCCAAAAGAGCACAAAGCCCATACTGTTGGCGCGGTTGGGCTTTTCGCATATTGGCCGCGGCACAATTGCTCGCGGTCATGACGGCCATCGCCGCCAATTCTTTCCGACCCAATCCAACGCTCCGTGGAGGCAGGCGAGCTTTGTCTGCTCACCCCGCAGAACAAATTCTAGCGGAGCCGACCAGTCGGCGTATGTTTCAGAACCTAACTCGAACGGCCAAGGAGAACTCTTCTTGGCCACTTTTTTTTCGAGAATCCGCCCAAAATGCACGCCAAGTGGGAAAAGTTGCTTTCTAGCGTGCCACTTGTCAACTTCGTTGACCGTAAAGTCGCGATAACTTCACTGAATTATCCGATTTGCCATGCAACGTTCTGATGCACTTAACGAGTGGATTGCTAAACATTCAACAAGCGAAGGCTTGATTGAGGATTTGCCAAACCTTTCGCCTTCTCTCAAGAAGGAGTTGTTGCGCGAAGCCTTGGAGCTGAACATTGACATCCGCCAAAACTATGAGAATCGCGATGGTTCAGTCAAAGCCATTCGTGACCAGATAGCCTTGGTAGCGTATTGCAAAACGAAGGAGGTGTTCGGAAATGTCAGTTTGGACATTCCACTGTTGAACTCCACCAATACGCTGTCCTTCAATATCTTGGACAATTCAAGTCTTTTTGGCGTTTTCATCCCGAATATCCAAGAACGACGCTATTTCCGTAATGAGGTTCTTGCTTGCCGCAAGAATGTCGCCATTGAATACACAGGCGAAGCCTTGTATCAGTTTGATTGGGACGTCTTTCATATGCTCATCACCTTGGCGCAGGGTGACTTCAGCAAGGCTCATACCACGACTCCAAGCGAAATCCTGCATCGTTTAGGTTTAACGGCGGGAGGCGAAAATTATGCACGCCTTGAGCAAACGATGATTCGCCTTTACGAGACGGGGTTGTACATTCATCGTTTAGACGATGATGGTCAGGATGTTGTGGTGGTGGGGCGTAAGATGGCGGCACTCTCTCCGTCACAAAGAAATTACAAGACGATGCGGCTGATCCAAAATTATTCGTGGTTCCGTGGCTTAGAAATCAGCTTTGAGTTGGATCCCCAGATTCGCTCCCTTGTAGGCCACAACGAATACGGACTGATTGACTGGGAGAGTCGGAAGAAATTACAAAAAAACGATCTGGCCAAAAAGCTGCAGGCTCTGTTTTCTGGCCACGAAAACATGCAAAATCACTCGTTGCGCAAGTTAAAGGAGTGGAGCGGTCTGAGCTCTGATTTGAATGAATTTTCCAAACAACTCAGAAGAGCCCTGAATGAACTCATTCGTTATGACATCATTCATTCATACTGGATGTACAAACCAACGCGTGGTGAGATGGAGAAACGCTATCTTCGGATCTGGAGGAAAAGGCCGCCAAGCGGACGAGAACCGATACCGAAAGAAAAAGGTGATTATTTTACGAAAGACAACATCATGGCCAAAAAACGCGGCGGCAAGTCACAGTAATTTAGCTGTCTGATGAGCCTCGGGGGTGCAGGATCGAACATTGAATCCTGCGCCCTTTTTTGTTGAATTCAGAACATGACAGCTTCGTAGTTCCAACACTTTATCTCTGAAAATGGCTTCGTAGTTCCGACCCCTTATCTCAACAGTGGTTCGTAGTTCCAACACTTTATCTCAGTAGGGGTTCGTAGTTTCAACACTTTATCTTCGTAGTTCCAACCCCTTATCTTCGTAGTTTCAACACTTTATCTCGTTGTGGATAACTGCGAGGCGCCTACTGCCGCAGGGAATGAGAGACGGTCTGCTTGCGCTCTATAACCATTATTTATAACCATTATTCATAACCATTTATAAACACTAAGGTTTCTATAACTCCGCACGCATGCACGTGCGCGCGAGAGAGCGTCGCGTGGAATGTCGGTGAGTTTCGCATGTTCTTGGGAACGCTACTCGGAACGGGCGGTGACCAATCGAACATTTTGCTCGAAAGGCATGAAGGCTCTGATGGGGTTGCCTCGTTCGAAGAAAATGACGGCCTCACTGTTTGCCGGGTGACTTCTAATTCGAACTTGGAACTGATTGGAAAGATAGAAAAGTGGCCAAGGGAAGCAGGGAAGGCTTTCGCTCGAAAGCCGGCCACTTGTTGTCATAAGGGGAACTGCGAGAGCAAGGCACTGACCAGTCACACATTTTGCTCGTTCCAAAACGAGAACTTGCACCGTCATCTTTACTGACTGTGGTGTCTAATCGTACATTTTTCTCGCCTTTGGCAATGAAATTCATCACTGTGACAGGGGAAGTTTGGACTATAGATTCCTTGGTGAGGCTGTTGAAATGAAGGGGCAAGTAAGACTGCTGCGGTTGCGACCACAGACAGCGGCGTAGAAAACTCTAGAGGCCATTCGGGAGAAGAAATGCTCGCTCAATCGTTGGATATGGCCTGAGAGGCCGATAGAACGCTTACACGCGCATTTGCGATGGGGTTTGATGGGTGACCTTGCAGGTCGTTCTAAAAAGGCGCTATGCGCGAATGAGCGCGTTTTGCTGATCAAAGGCGAGATGAGTTTGAGGAGGGAACTTGGATGAAGGGTGAGCAGGCAGTGGTTGCCAACCTCTCGTAGTGTCTAATCGTTCATTTATCTCGGTGACCAATCGTACATTTTGCTCAACGCGGTACTTGTAGGTTCGAATGAAAAGCAAAACCTGCTTTTCAGCGTGCCAACATCGAATGAGATCTCGGGCAGGATGAGCGGATTAACTTCCCGAGGCTTTAGTGTGAACGTCGATCAAACCATCAACGCGGTCTACAACGTAGTCATCTCGCCGGTGACGCTATCGTGCTGGCTATATCGCCATCTTCCGTTCAAGAAAAAGAAGACGGTCGAGATCATTGACGATGCGTGTCCGAAGTTCAGCGAAATTCCGACCGAGGCAGAGACGGACAAGATCGACGCAGCGTGGCCGCCCGCGCCGCACCCGGTGGAGGCGTTGTCGGTTCACGATCTGTTTCGGGCCAATGGCAAGCTCATCCGGGACCTCTGCTACGCCACGACGCTTTCCGAAGAGGAAGCCGAGAATTTCCTTCTGCCGGTCATTGCCAATCTCGCACGCATCGTGCACCTGACGCCGGCTTCCGAGTATGACCATCACCAAGGTTACGGCGGCTTGTTCACGCACAGCCTCGAAGTGGCCTACTACGCCGCCAACGATGCGAAGACCACGATCTTCGACCGCTCTGCTTCGCCTAAGGATCTTTATCTGAATAAGCGACGCTGGATCCTGACGGCGGTTTTGGCAGCGCTTGCGCACGACATCGGCAAGCCATTCACCGACATGGAAATCACGGCCCCGAATGGACAGCACTGGGTGCAGGATGAGCCGATTGTCGACTGGCTTCGCAAGAACGGGATCAAGAGCTACTACATCAGTTTCCGACCGGGAAGAGAGCACAACGCCCACAAGTCCGCCTCGCTGGCCAACA